>Ga0256407_10004331_pt1 | contig 23868 bp, 11 predicted proteins | sample RumenRJG_04DNA_FD_193489 | JGI IMG/M metagenome (GOLD analysis project Ga0256407, IMG submission 193489) | Bovine rumen microbial communities from Lethbridge, Alberta, Canada - RJG_04 | ecosystem: Host-associated > Mammals > Digestive system > Stomach > Rumen | place: Canada: Alberta... | reverse complement strand
TATTGCGGGAAGATCTTTGTTTTCAGTTTTCCGTTGTACCATTCATCATAGATGTTTCTCAAATCGGCGGTAAGATATCCCTCCCCCGGTTCAATCCTGCGTAACAGGTCCTTGTCGATCCGGACACAGTCCTCTTTTGCCATCTGCTTCAACAGATTCACAGCCACTTCGTCTTTAGCGAAGGATTCCTCAATTTCGACCAGGGTCATATCGCCAAGATGCTCAAAAAATGCGTCTCTTACTTTTACGCATTCGCGCGGAAGGCAGAGGATTGTAAGCACCTGGTGGCGAAACCTTTTCATATAGTCACATATAATCTCTGTATTCTCGACTCCGCTATGAGCCAGATCTAACTCACTTTTATTTTTATGGTCGTATTGGATGATGATAGCCCCTCCTTGATTGCTGCTATACAATTGATCAAAGAACCGAAGATTGATTTCCATATCACCTTGGATATTTGAACAGCAATATCGTTTGTTTTGTAGGCGCCCCATTCCATATAACGTCTGAAGCAGGATCCGGCAAGTGCCGTCACATACTTCGCGGTCATTTGTGCGGATAAGATACTGCACAGGATGACCGGAAAACCGCTTGTTATTTTGACCTTCACAAATTCTTTCCATCTCGGGCAAAAGGCTATTGCTTACAAGCAGACGCTCTGCTTTGGCGAACACCTGTTTGGGCTTTTCGTCAGTATCGATCATCTTTTCTGTGAATTTGACATCAGAATGCCAGTCTTCCAAATAATCTAAGTTATATTTCTTTTTAATCATATCCTCATTATCTATAAACCCCCGATGGTCTGCCGTACTCAAAAGATACTCAAGGGTTCTGTACGTAACTTCTTCTGTTTTGCACTGCGAAAGAACCAGCCCTATTTCTTGCAAAAAGGCGGAAACACTGTTCTTTACATCGATCTGCGATCTAGCGATGATTCCAATGATAGCGGACTGACAAGAGAGCGTACTGACAAAGAAAAAAGCATCCTTTTTGAAATCACTATTGAAAACACTGCTTTTGATTCCAATATACTCTGCTTGATCCTCTCGACTCATTTCCCGATTATCCTGACCTTTTACTGTCGCGGCAGCTATAATACGTCCTTCGATTTTATAGAATTGCATCTGTTTGTTCCTCATTAATTCTGAGCCTGTTTACATGTTGATTCTACCGCTCGCAATGTACCATATTGGGGACATCCAACCAAATCCCTATTGACGAATTCTTTATTATCCCTAAGGAAATTTAGGAACTCTACATAAATTTGTTTTTCTTCGTTAAACTCATTTCTGCGACCTTATGAAGACCGAAAACTGTCAAACGCCTTCACGGAAAACATTAACGGGAAACTCAGGACATGCCTGGATGTCTCCCGCGGAATCAACAACTTCCAGAGATTCAAAAAGCGCATCCTTTATGCGTTGAATCCCAAGATCTCATATGCGTTAACCGCTAAACTCCATTCGGGAAAACGTAAAGAAAAGCCGCGGGGACCCTACCATAAAGCGCGTGATTAACCCAACTAATGTTAGCGTCGGGTGAAATCGACCATTCCGAGTCGGGCTAAAATGACCAATTTCAGTCGGAATAAAAAAGCCATTACCTTCTGCTTGTAAATCCTCTAAACTGGGATGTGAACCAATCACCCGGGATAGGAGGAATATGAACAAGTATGAAGGTAATGACTCGTGTACAGAAATAATAGCACAAGCCATTGAGGAAATGGAAGCCGAACAGGGGAAAACCTTAACGGCGGATGAGATAAATCTGGCTGAGTTGGAACGCCGGACCGGGATCACCAGAGCACGGTTGCGCAGACTCAGGAAAAACGGGTTCAGGTCCATGCCACACGGAAGGACCGGCCAGAAGGCTGAAACGACTGTTTTAAGCGGGTTTACGGGCACTTTGGATAATCTCCTTCGGCTGGGAGTCACGAACTCTGCAGTATGCCTTCAGCGGCTTCAAGACGCAGGCTACACCGGAGGCCAGACGCAGATAAAGGAATACATTGCCCGGCACAGGGATCTTGTGCCAGCACCAAGGCAACTGGTCGCACCGCAAGGTAATCGCGGGTTCCGGTATCACACCGGTCCCGGAGAAGCGTATCAGATGGACTGGGGCTTTGTGAATGTCTACGACGGAGAGGGTGCATCCTATCAGGTTGCATGCTTTGCGATGATCTGTCACCACTGCGGCAGACGTTATGTGGAATTCTTCCCCAACGCCAAGCAGGAGAACCTGTTTATCGGGATGCTTCACGCCTTCGCGTATATGGGGGTGCCAAAGTATATTCTGACGGACAACATGAAAAGCGTTGTCATCAAACGGGACTTTGAAGGTTACCCGGTATGGCAGAAAGACTATGAGGCGTTCATGAATACGGTGGGGTTTCAAACGAAACTCTGCAAGCCCCGGCATCCCTTTACGAAGGGAAAGGTTGAAAGACTGATTCGCTTCATCAAGGATAACTTTCTGGCAGGGAGGGCTTTCTGGAACCTGTATGACTTGAATATGCAGGCGCTCGAATGGTGCGAAAAACAAAACGCAAGATTCCGGAAAGAAATCGGCGATATCCCGAATTACCTGCACGCATCTGCATGTATGCGTGTGGCACATATGCTGAAGGAGTCAAAGGAACTCCTGCCATATCTGTTTGTGCAAAGACGGATATCCTTCGATGGATTCGTAAACTACGAAGGCAGACGGTTTGGCGTTCCCTACCGCTATGCAGGCAGGTGCGTACGCGTCTGCCGAAAAGGTGAAACTCTCTATGTGTATTCTGAGGACCTCAATGATCTTCTCGTTACGCATACGATCAACTGGAGCAAACGGGATCAATATTGCATTGGCCAGTATGCTGAATCGAAGGTGTTGCAGGAACTGCCGACTGCGCCGGTCACAACCAGCATAAGGATGCTGGCGAAGCCGCCAGCAAAGGAAATCGGCTTTGACAAGTTCAATTTCGAGGAGGATCTCCAATGAGCTTCTCCTACGAAGAAATTGAAAAAAGCATTGATGTGCTGCGACTTGATCTCAGCATCAAAGAGTTTGCTCAGCTCGCAGAGGAAGAGTCCTTTACGGCTGCCCAGCTTGAGGCCGTGGGCTGCGTGCTGGACTATCTGCAAAAGAAGAAGAAACAGACGACCATCAATACGATGCTCAGGATGAGCCGGCTTCCACTAAAGAATCCAAAGACCTTTGAAAACTTCGATTTTTCAGTAGTAAGAGGCAAGGAGTCTGAGAAATTGAAGGCGCTGTCCTCTTTGGCCGCCATACATGCACATAGGAATATCGCTTTCATTGGCCCTGCAGGCATAGGAAAAACACACCTTGCGCAAGCGTTCGGGTACGAATGCTGCCAGCAGGGCCTAAAGACATATTTCATCAAGATGTCTGAACTCAGAGACAGGTTCACGACAGCAAGGCGGAGCGGCAAAGAGGCGTCGGTGCTTAACAGCCTGGTCCGGCCATCATGTCTGATCATTGATGAGGTGGGCCATTGTGAATTCGACAAGGAAAACACCCGGCTGTTCTTTGACCTGATCGATAGACGATACCAGAAAGAGGGAAGTTTTAACATCGTCTTTACAAGCAACAAGAATCCATCACAGTGGAGGGATGTCTTTAACGAAGACGATTCGCTATTGTGTTCTCTGGATCGGATATTCGATGATGCGACGGTTTTTACGATCAGAGGCGAGAGCTTCAGAGGAAGACGGCTAGAGAAAATTTCCCTGCAGATTGGGAGAACCACTGCTGCGGAATCACCAGAAAACATAACAGATTAGTTTAACGACAAAGCGGGTGATTGGTTCTTTTGATCCGACCAGAATTGGCTAAATTCACCCGACGCTAAATGGCTAAATTCACCCGACGCTAACAACTAAAAAGGCCGGCTCATCCTGATTCGGATTACCGGCCTGCTCTTGTTTCAATGCAGTTACCCACACGATAGTTTAGAGAAATGAAAATCGCTACCCACACGATTATTAAGAGCTCACTTTTCTAAACCCACACGGTTATTTAGACTACCTATATTTCGCTATTTTGCATTAGACCAATTCAGCCATTTATATTCTCTTAAGTATTACTCTAGCGCTTTCCGTGCCATATCCTGGTACTCCGCCAACACATTCTCCGGCCCGAGGATCTTCATCTCCCCATTCCAACCGAAAACCCAGCGGTAGAACGTCGGAGAGGCGCAAACCGTCACCTTAACAGTAAAATGATTTATGTCAACTTCGAGCATTTCAACACTCTTCCCAAACCGGTCGACGATCGCATTCGCCAATCTATTCTCGCAAAGCAGTTGTACTTCCATCGGTTGATCCGTGTCATACATCCTGAACACCGATTTTGCGTACATCTCTAGGCTAAACCCTTTTGGCGCAGGCACGGCAATCTCTAGTAACACCTCCGGCGTCCGATAGAACCGATCCAACCGGAAGCTCTGTACGATCCCCCGCTTCTCACTGTAACCGACCACGTAATAGTAGTCCCCGTCCCAGATGAGCGCATAGGGACTCACGACATAATACTCCCCGTCATGGCGCAGCACCTTCCGCTTCTTCGTGCTGTAGTCCGCGTATTGAAACCGGATCTTGACCCCATCATCGATCGCCTTGTTGATCGCGTCAACGATATAGTAGCCCTTTTCGTTATCAGACTTGACCCGTCCTTCTACATAAACATGGCGTCGTAGCTGCGCTGCAAAATTGTCCGTTGTAAGGGTCAAGAGCTTTTCAATGAGTTCTTTGCTCTTTTTCTCCGTAATGAACTTCGATGACGAGACTGCATCAATCAGAACCTTCAGTTCCGCCAGATCGAAGACGCCTGTATCGATGTAATAGGAGTTGCTCTGGGAGCGGACGACCTCAATGTTAAAACCACTCTTGTTGAGCATGGCCAGGTCGTTCGCCAGTGTGTTCCGGTTTACGTCGATATCGTATTCTTTTTTCAGATCCGCTATCAGTTGACCCGTTGAGATCGGATGCTCTGCATCCGAGTGCTTCAGCAGGTATTGGTAGAGATAGAGGATACGGAGTTTGGTGGTGGAATCCATTGTTCTTCTCGTGCTTTTTTGTTATAACAACTGTACTTACTTATAGTTCCTGGCGAATATCTAGTGCCTCTTGCTCAAGTTTACAATTGTTTTCAAGCATATATGCAACTACTTCACGGAATTCTGTCTCAAGCAGAGGTATTAATCTCCGTCTGTCGTTTTCGGTTAATTGTTTAGCGTATTGACAATTATTCAATAGCGTTTCGATATCCATATTCATTGGCAAAAAAGGAACACCAGTCTTTTCTCTTAAATGCAATAGAATCTGGAATCCTCCAACATCTATGTCCCCGAAATGATAGTACTTTACATCAGAATTCTGCTCATACACTTTCTTAATGAAGTCTCTCCTTAAAGAATTATGATACCCTCCTAAATATATTACAAACTCATCGTTTGGTTTATATGCGTTAAACGTAGTCAAATTTTCAATCGTGACTACCCTTTTTCCGGAGACAATAACTTGATCCAAATCTTTAATCATCAAACTCGAAACGGCAATATCTCCTTGTAAATTGCTCAAGTCGATTAGTTGCCCAGAAAGAACAATGACCCCATTTCCTTTGAAATAGACATGCCCGGGATTTTTAACGATGTTCAGATCTTCGAGTATAGTCTCTTTTTCCGGGTAATCGCCATAGTCGTAAAGTACTGATATCACAGTACTCTTCATCCTTTCAAACTTTTTTGAATCACCAAGAACTTGAATCGAAAAGTCCCTTATGTAAGTTTCCTGTTCAACCCTTGTTATTGCTGACAAGACATCTAGCAGATCCTTATAGTCGCTCAAGTTGTTATTAAAGTGCTCTACCTTCTTGTTTGAAGCAATACGATTAATCTGTTCTCTGCTAAAAACTGCAGCCACCCCATCTCCTTCGCAATAGTTACCAAGAAGGATTCTGAGCTTATCATTAACAGCTTTTTTAGGTTCACGTCTAAGATATTTATAACATTCTTCTAGTAATTCAATGTTTAACTGAACAGAGTTTAAGATGCCATTACGCTTCTTTTTCCCTTTTACAAATCCCAATACCTCAAGGTCTTCAACAGCCCTATTGATTGCCTGTATCTCAGCTACCCTGGCATCATCTCCATACTCCGGGAACTCCTTTTCAATATGAATAGAAAAGTTTTGCTTTACTGTATTTATACCTATAAAGCTTTTGCTTTTTTCGTATTTATCGATTAGTTTTGAGAGTATTTCATTCTTATATTTTCTCATAAGAAGTACTCCTCAATAGCGCTTATGTTCTTTTCTGGAATTCGAATCGTAAGGTATATAGAGTCCACATACTCACCAATGGTTTCCATCCTGGCAGGCGGAGCAGCCAAAATGATCTGGAAGTTTTGACTCTTAAAGAATTGCATCATACTTTCTATACGATCCTCATCCATGTTATTAAAGGCCTCATCCAGCATTATGATACGTACAGTCTCACGGTCGCTATAAAGCTGTGCAAACGATGCAGCAATTGCTACATAATAAGGAGTCTGTGTCTCCCCGCCACTCTTTTCTCCATAAGTCTTAGAGAAATATTGAACGCGGCTATCTTTGGAAATCACTTTTATGTCATAATCCAAATAAGAACGATAATCAGTCAAATCCTTTAGCACAACTGAATCTGCTAAATTCTCATCGGTCAGTTTCGAGAATAAGTCCTCCATTTCAGCATGATACTTCTCCTCAAAAGCTGCAGAGAATAATGACTGTCCTCCAATGTTGATATCTGAAGTGATCATATCATAAAGGCTTTGACGATCCTTGTTTGCAGAGAGTTCAAACCTATATGAGTCATTACCGTAATATATTCCTTTCAGGGATTTATTGAGCTGTCCAAATATAGTTGAGGCGCGCTCAATATTTTCACGCATTTTTGCAAGGAAGTTCTCTCTAAATTCAATCTCACATTCATTTTGGGCAAGAGCGAGCTTGCCTTCATAGGAAATTAAATCGGATTTTTCGAGCTTATATAACTCCTCGCGATAGGCAGACATAACATTCATGCCAGTTCCTAAATCGCCATCTTTATACCTAGTCTGATATGAAACTAAATCGCTCAGTATAGATTCTCTTTGATTCTGAAGAGTCTGCCGCCTTGGCCCATAGTTATTTGCAATAGTTACTGCAGTCTTATGTCTTACTTCATCTTGGTATTTATTCTCAGCTTCTGCCAAAGCTCTACTATTATCACCTGCAGCTCTATCTTTGTCGTCTTTTGCTATCTTTATCGATTCACCAAGGTTTTTGATTTTTTCAATAATATCCTGGATATCACGCTCTTTGTTATTTACTGTCTTACTTGTTTCTTCATATGCTGAATTTATAGTTTCAAAAGCCTTCTGCGCGGCTTCGAGTTTTAGACGCAGTTCGATAAATGACGGGTTACCCTTCGCTGCCAACAATTCTTCTTCAGCTCTTTGGAGCTTAATAGAAAGTTTTCTGACCGTCTCTGCAGCATCAATGCGAGCTCTTGCAGCAGAAAAATCACAATCATTAATTGACTTGATAATGGTATTTCTCTTTTCGATTGCACTTTTTAGAACAGAGATTTTTGCCTTGTCAGATGCCAAATCTACTTCAGCATTCTCAAGTTGTACTCTAAGAGCATCCTGCCCTATGTATGGATCTTTATAGATACCCGGAGAGATCTTTGAAAGAACATGTCCCTGGTATTTCATACAGGATTTCGTGATCGCAATGCTATATTGTTTCAAGTCACTTACAGCATCGCAGCAAACGACGCGACCTAATAAGTAATCCGCATATGCTCTGGCATATCTATTATCCGTACGAATGGCTTCAGCCAGCGTTCCAGTCCGGTCAAGTGATTGCTCAAGGAGGAGTTTTTCTGTGTTGACCACACCCGCTGAATGAATTTTATCTTTCATTCGGTCATAGACATTTGCCGCTATATCATAATAAGCGGGATCAACGATAATATAAAACCTCTGAGTATTTAAATAACCTTCTACGGCATCACGCCATTCTGGAAGCTTTATTTCTAGCAGGTCCGCAAATATCCTTGCCTCCGAATCTATTCTTCTTGCCCGCAATTCCTCGTTAATAGCATCACGTAATTGAATAGTATTGCGGTCATAGGTCATGCGGTTCTTTCGCAACTCATCTATCTTATTCTCAAGAGAATCTGCATCTTTAATAAGCTTATCGATTTCATTCTCAGCATTAGAGTTTTCTTTATATGCATTATCTCTAACCGCATAGAGATCTCGTTTTGTAGATTCAAGATATTCAATTCGTTCTTCTATGGTCTTTAATGCAAACGTTGGTTTCGACACAGAAATGCTATCAAGGCCAGCGGTCTTAATAGCTACGTCTATATCGTTTAAATACCCTTCAAATTCTGTCCTTAATTGTTCTGCAGCTGCTTTTTCTCCATTAATACTTCTTATTTCATCTTCAATCTTTTCAATCAGACGACCACACTCATTTGAAGCCATAGCGACATTCAGATCATTCAGCCTGTTTTGAGCAGCATTGAGTTCCGATTTGCGCGCCTGAAGGTCTTTGTTTAAGACGGCCAAATAAGCTTCATCGCTTGACTTTTTCTTTTCGTAATTAGTTAGTTCTTGTTTTAGACTTTCAACTTTAGCTATAGCAATTAGGATCTCAATTACTAAGATGTCATATTCCTTTGTTTCTATATCATCTGCTTTTTCGATGATTCTCTGAAGACTCCCTATCTGTTGACGGACATCATTAACGAGCTTTTGCATCTCACGAAGATTGCGAATATTCTCTTGTAAGACCTCTGTTTTTATCTCGTTTGCAGGAAGAATGAATTGATAGATAAAATCTTTAACCTTATTAATTGGTTTAAAAGCCATAGATTTGGAGATCATTTCCGGAAACTTATCATCCAACCGCCCAAGGCGGTTTCTAAATGTCTCTCTGGCATTTTTCGACTGCCTATCAAGCTGTACACGTTTTCCGTTTTGCAAGAAATCCTTATCTGTTGCAGGCTTTCCATCTACGATAAAGCTAAGCGACTCTAGTTTTCCTTCGACACAAAACCATTTTCTAATAATCTCTGATTCGATATCCTGTGAGTCTAATTTGACACCGAGGACAAAGAATCTATCTTTGCTCTCCTCATAGAACTCAAGAGCTACATAGGAAATAACGGCTCCACTATTTCTAACATATGTGTTGCCTTCCTCGCCTGTCTTGCACCTTACGTATCCACGAAGATCCCGCTTGCTCTTTTCATTAGCTGCGGGATTAAAGTGACTAGCGTTCGCTGTTAGCACAAACTGAATCGCATCCAAAATAGTGGATTTACCAGATGCATTTTCCCCACTGAAAAGGACTGATCCATTGATATGTATTGTCTCATCAACAAAGTAATGCCAGTTGATAAGTCGAATCTTAGTCAAAGTCTTCATCTGTTGATTTGTCACTGTCGTCATCTTCTCCCTTAGAATATTCTTTTAGTTTATCCTGGGCGACCCTATATATCTCATCAAGACTGGTAGATGTTATCGCAAATAGAATTGACGGGTAAATTTGAATTCGTATACCCAAATCGCCAGTATCTAAACGGTCTAGGTTTTGAATAAGGTTAACACGCTTAAAACTACGGATGGCATTTAGAAGCTGGTCTTTTCTAAGCCTTCCGATCTTAAGCATACTGTATTTATCATATATATCCTCTATCGATACGATTACAGCATCTATCTGTGATAAATCCTTCATCTTCTCAATGTAAAGAAGACGAAGTATAAGCGCTATAATGCTTTCAAGTTTGCTGAAATGAATTCGTCCGGTTCCATTTGAGTTATATATTGAAATAACACCTTGGTCATCTCTAACTACTAAATCATACCCGAGCAGGTCTAAAACACCTTCAAATACGCCTTGATTTGCAATAATAAATCTGTAATCTGAAGCAGTCTCGTCCACACGTTTAAGAATAAAGCATTCATTTAAAAGCTTATTTATCGTCTGACGAAACTTTTCTTTTGAAATATCTCCAAGAATCTCTGTGTAATCAGCCATTACGCTTTTCTCCTGATTTCATAATCGTGATAACTGAATCCCATCTTATTGATCACCTGTTTTAGCGGTTTTACTTCATAATTTGACTTTGATGTTTGTCCATATAGACTGATAAAGATTAACCGTATCATATCTCTCTTACTGTTTATTTCGATTGATGAAGCAAGGACCTTAGTCTGATTTTTTAACAAGTCATCCACATAAGCGGATATATTCTTCTTACTGAACCGATTCTTATTCTTCTCATATGCAGCAATTCGAAGAGCTCTTCTTTCTTCTTCAGTTAGTTCAACTGGTTTAAACAAGTCATCAGCCGCAGTGATCCTCTTAGAAACTGGTACGGATTTAATCGACTCGTTGCTGATGAAGCCTTGCGGGAAGATATTGAAAAGTGCACATACTTCATCAGAGGCATCTTCCTCCAGATGATTCTCTTCATCACGATTGAGTTCTTCTGCTAAATATCTTAGAACTGTGCTGATTTTCCCCTCAGTGTTATTAGTATTAAGAAGCAAAAATCTTGCACGTTTTACGGTGCTATCCAAGTATTTTGCGTGCTTTTTTTCAATCTCCTTTACTATTTCATCATATGAATTAAAATAGTCTGAAATATCATTCAGTATCTTCCTCACCTGATCTTTAGCAGTATCTAAATCCGGTTCTGATTCTACTCTTTGATAGCCCCAAGCAACACTTTCGAACAATTCTCTGTTATTGCGAATATCATGGAGTTTAGCCAGTATCATATTCCTGAATCTGGACACATTATTGCTGGTATATAGTCTGTGATATGCCTGAGATCCTATCTCATCCCTATATGTGAAATAATTGCTTATGATCTCCTCAGCGGTTTTGTCTGTTGTAACACCATCGATATACTTTTTTATATCTGTATTAAGTTGTTTGAGTGCTGTAAACAGATCCACCGTTCTATCATAAACAGGCTTGACCACCTGTGGATACGGGTCGTGGAGAAGATCCTGATTTGTAAGAAGAGAGTAGATTGCTGATATTTCGCTCTGATACTCAGTCTCTCTTCCAGAGGTCACCATTTCAAGATTCCTGATGATGGATACTGCGTATCCAGGCATGATAACTTTCATTCTCTGATCTGGCCCGATTTCGTAATCGACCCAACCAAATTCCTTCAACTTTCTTAAAAAGTTGCTTGCCTTTTGCCAAGAATCCCTTATGATTTCCTCTTCATCATCAAATTGAATATCTGAGATACTTAAGTCATCAAAATAGTATGTCAGTTTCTGAACCAGGAGTTCTCTATCAATTCCATAGGAAAGCTCAGTGCGGTAAGAGTCATAAATGATCCTTAAACACTGATAGTAAATACTTTTATATAAGCTTGTTAGTGGCTTGAAAAAGTTTTCGCCAACAACATCAAATATTTCTGCCATTTGATCATATACAGAATTTACAGTCTGCGGATCCAGATCTTATAACAGATCCGGATTTGTAAGTGGTAAATAGATGACAAGCAACCCGCTTTAAAAACCCCGGTTATTTATAGATTCGTGATGATATTTACGAAAGCGTCTAACGAATAAGCTCCTTCCCAACCTGGGTTGATGCTCTCATAAACCATAAAGTATCTAAAGTTGGAACCAGCTTGATTCTGCCATGCACGGCCGAGTTTGAGCTTTCTGCTGCTATCAATTCCGTCTAAATGATCTCCCTTTGTTTCAACGAGAATCAACTTACCGTTGTTCGTCATTACCATAAAATCTGGATAGTGATTGATAAACCCGTTGATCTTAAACTCATTCTCGCCTCTCTCAATGATCCTATGCCACCACTTAATGTTATTTAATCCGGCAATATAGTTGATGACTTTTTTCTCAAAGTTATTCAAGTCATCTGCTTCCTTTGAATACAATCCCTTCGAAATAGAGCTGGAGGCAGACATCGGCGCAATTACTGAAGGCAGTACATAGTCATACTGGACATTAATCTTCGCATTATCAAGCCATTCAAAGAACCTTGTTTCCCTATAAGACTCCTCAAGGGCATTTATCTTCTCCCGGATCTTTCTGGAGTATCCAACTATGTTGCCTTCCATAGATGCCAAGTCTTCACTATTCATACCATCGATAATTCGTCTAACATATGAAGTGATATCAGAGGTCCTGAACCGGTTATTCCTATTCAGCTGTGCTGCGATATACTCGGCACATTTAGAAACCCTCTGCTCCGTGGGCAAATGAGACACATAGTCATTGAAATACACACTTTCCGCCCTATTGAGTATCTTGTATCTGGGAACTGCATCATTCTGTGCAGAAAGTTCAATATCAACAGTAGCGACCTCACTCGCAGAGAAATCAAAGGCAATGTTTGCATCCTGTGCAGCAAGTGAAAAACCATCATTCAGGTGTTCTTTCTCAAGAAGAACATTCTCCATTGAAGCAAGGAATGTAATAGGCGCACCAATATGTCTATAGAATTGCGGGATTCTAAGAGACTCGACACTTTGAGCATATTGTGCATTAATCGTACATTGATTCAACATAGACCCAAGTTCGCCTCCAATCAGACCGCTATTTTGAGATTGAGTAAACTCCTCTGTATAAGCTTCCGCTTGAGTAGTTGCTTGCTGTATCATTTCTGCAACAGGACCAGCTGGTATTGCCGTACCCGATTCCTGCTCCGCTATGGCTTGCTGTATGCCAGAACGGATCTGCTCCACATTAATACCATCAAGATCATTCGTAGAGTTCTCAGACACAGCATCATGCAACTCGACAATACCGACCTGGGGATCTACTGGTTCATATCCAGTGGATTGTAGTTCAGGTGAAACTGTATTAGCGGGTTGCGTTACGACTTCCGTCGTTCCAACCCTATAATCCTTATCACTAAAGCCTGCCTTATTTAGTCCCTTAACGATTTCATTTAATGTTTCATTAAAATCAGTTGAAGATGTTAGTACATAAGAGGTGTTTAATAATGACTCTGCATGCTGTTCCGCATATGGCTGACGCAGGATCCGACCAAGAATCTGTTCAACCTCAACCTTTGATGACCTATTTGCAACAGATGCAAGGATGTAGGCAAATGGACAGTCCCACCCCTCCTTCAATGCATTAACGGTGATAATGTATCGAATTCCACAGCTCTTTGAAAGAAGGTCTGTGTTACCGATCTCATCCTTGTCCCCTGTTTTGATAGCAATCTGATCTTTAGGAACGCCTAAAGCAATTAGCTTATCTTTGATCTTTGTATAAGTCTCACTGCTTTCGTTTCTGTTCGGCTGAGCCTGAAGCAAAAGAATGGGACGGATATATCTCCCGCCAGCGCGCTCAACACTTTTCGCCTGACCTTCGATAGTATTTCTCAGAATAATTGCATCCTGAAGAACATCACCCACACTCTTTCTGTTGAACACGACTACAGGGAGCTTTACCATATGATCCTTTTTGAGTTCTCGTGCATCTACATATGAAATGATATTGCTGTTATCCTTCGGGGTAGCAGTCAGATCGAGTATAAATGCAGGATTAAGTCTTTCGAGCATTTCCACACTCAGATCGGATTCAGCATTATGGCTTTCGTCGACAATAACTACGGGATTAAGCTGCCGCAACACTTGAATCAGCGCAGTATCCGGAGTATCTGCAAGCAGTATCTCTCTGTTGTTAAAATAGTTTGCGAATTTAAGCAGATTACCATTCTCTTGATAAACCTTTCTTACATCAGCCTTTCTTGAATTGATTCGTAAGGATGCATAGCTCAAAATGCATACATTTAACGTCCCTTCCAGGGAGTCAGGAGAAAAACCCTGTGCATTAAGAAGCTGATCCTTAGTAAAAACATTGACTCGACCGCCAAAGTCTTTATCTAATTGCTGTCTATAGGGATGGTCTACCGTATTAAAAGCACGAATGGTCTGCATAAGAATCGAATCACTTGGAACAAGCCAAATAACCACCTTTTCCTTTGACCCAGGCATATTATCAAATATGCGTTTAAGGGAACATGCAGCCATGAAGGTTTTCCCGCCACCTGTAGGAACCTTCATGCAAATATGAGGAACTCCCAGAATCGTGTTCTTATACGTTGGAACACCGCCCAGACCCACTGGGATATTCTTTCCTTCCCAGTAATTATTCCAGGCTTTATTTAAATCAGAATCCGCATCAACATGAATGATATAGGAAGACAAATCCTCTAAGACCAGCTTCTGATACTTCTTCAACTCCATAACTACGCCTCCTAAAACCTACGAATGTCTCTGGGAATCTTCTTAAAAGTTATATGATATGTTGCAAGTTCATTTTCACTTAAATTACAAGTATCTGCATAAATCACATATGCTTCAGCTCTTGTTCTTATTGTGCTAAGGAATTCATAATCTAACGTTGTTGCACTATCTTTTTCATAATTAAAATAATATGCAGTGTTATAAGCTGTCCCAAGATAATACGGTTCATCATTTTTAATAACGGTAGCCTGTTTTGTTTCCGTATAATAGATATATTCTCTAATCTTGTTTGCGGAAACCTCTGGATTGATATTACCATCAATCATCAACGGTTCTCCAAGATCAAAGAAGCTAAAGGAACTATCAATACCATCAACGTGCTTATTTCCTTCGCCATAACCATTAATCACACGCTTTACACGTTCAGCCGTAACAGTATCAGCATAGTCCATCATCTCAACAAGAATATATTTTCGGTCGCCACCATCCTCTTTGTTCATATTGATAACAGCATGAGCCGTTGTTCCAGAACCTGCAAAAGAATCAAGCACAATAGATCCCTTCGCCTTTGTGGCAATTTGAACTATCCGCTGCACGAGGCGAACAGGCTTAGCATAATCAAATACGGTGGAAGTTCCAAAAATCTTTACAATCTCTTTTGTCGCTTCTTGGCTATGTCCAACAGATTTGTTGTCCCACCAACTCCAAACATTCTTTCCTTCTCGTTCCGAAAGATAAGTTTTTCGTCTTGGGATACTATTACCATCAACCCCAAACCATATACGACCATCTTCAACTTGTTTTAGAAACTCACTCTCAATATTCTTCCAACAACGACCTTCTGGAGGTAAATATTTTGCACCTCCAGGGGTAGTGATTTCATACATTTGATTAGGACGATATCCCTGTGCAGTAAAATCACTTGATGCCCACGGCCCACGAGGATCGTTATCTGGATTCCTGTAATTTTCAGCATCCTCCTCTGTTAGGGCGACTTTATTAATAGCATCATTAATAAAGTCTATATCTTTGCAATAAACAACAATATACTCATGTGCTGTACTAACTAGTTTTCGCATGTCTGGTGAAGTTCTCTTTTGCCAAACAAATTGAGCAACAAAATTCTTCTCTCCAAATATTTCGTTGCATATCATGCGCAGATTATATTGTTCACGGTCATCGATACTGATAAAAATCACACCATTCTCTGCTAGCAGTTTATTGAGCAATTTCAGTCTCGGATATATCATACAAAGCCACTTATCGTGTCTGGAAAGATCATCCCCTTCTTTACCGACAACTTCACCAAGCCACTTCTTAATACGAGGGTCATTTACGTTATCGTTATAGACCCAACCTTCGTTTCCGGTATTATACGGAGGATCGATATAGATACACTTAATCCGACCTTCGTATTTTGGCAATAACGACTTCAAGGCTTCTAGATTGTCACCTCGAATGATCATATTTTCACTACCGTTATCCTCTTCATGTTGACCCGTAGAATCATAGCTGTATTTCCGCTCTAAGACTCTGTAAGGAACATCTAAATGATGATTGATGACCTTTTCTTTTCCTATCCAATTCAGAACCGGCATATAGTTCTCTCCTATTCTTCTACTACAGTTACAGCACCGACAAACTGCTTCAGAAAATCTGCTGCAAGCTTACGACTGAGAATGTCATGGATTTTCTGATTTTCATAACTACGCAGACAGTTATAACAAGAAGGATCACAATTGCATGTTTCCATCCTATTAAGTGCCGACATGAAAATCTTATATAGCATCATTCCGTCTTTTGTCACAAGGCGACGCGAATGACCAGCGCCGCCAGGAACAGCATCGTAAATAATGATAGATTGACAGATCTGGTGATTGATCACCTTCATAGATAAACAAGCTTTTATGTCTCGTTTTTCAATATTCAGATCCTTAGCGATAGCCCCCAGAATCGCATACATAACGGAAACCATCGTCTCATAGTTTGAAGTGTCACAGTCAAAGCTGATCTTTGCGACATCCGTATTGAACACATGGTGGAGGGATCGTTTTACAAAATCATGATTAAGGCATTTGTACTGGCCAAACAGACTCTCATGGTCTTTTGCAATCGTAACATGCGGGAAACCGGCCTCCATCTGCTTATTTGTCGATCGATCGCCAACACCTTCAGCCTGCGCGTACCCAAAACCGCAAAGCGGACATACATAGAAATCTTTTGACGATTTCACAAGCAATGAATCATTTGTCGTTGATTCCACATGAACCCCAACACCATTAAATTCAAAATTGAATTTATCAATCGTCTTGGACGCTGTATTACCGATATAGTGATCTTCCGATTTGTAGTTCTTTTCCTGCCTGGTCATCGGAACATCTTTATCTTGACGTTCAGCAACAAATCCGGAACGAGGCTCAATGCTTTCAAAGAAATTCATACTTGTAAGTTTCTTTCCACAAGAAATGCATTCAAAACCATCCCTACCAATGGGGGTAAGGCTATAGTTAACGGTCTTGCAGGTAGGATCATCACACACACCAATATATGCCGTATGCCAATCCTGACGATTATTGCGAACAATCGACTTTCTGATATAGCGGCTTGTATATAGCCTGCCGTCTGCAATAACTTCAGATGATGGTGCATACTCAGCAATTGCTACTTGAAGATCTCGGCTCAATCTTAGTTTTTGTATATTGCTCGCTGTAGAGTTTTGCTGTAGTTCTACAGTGTCAACCGGGAATCCGTATCTAGGCAGGATATTCCCTCTAGCAAGGAAATCGATCAGTTTGTTTCGTTTAAATATGTCTTGCTTTCTCTTAATCGAAGCAGCTCCTTCAAGATTCCCTTCTTTTTGAGCCTGCCTGATCTGCTTATCAAACTCAATAACAGTTCTCTCATATTCAGAGATCAGCTGCGTAAACACACCATCGGGACCACTAAAATCATCAACCCAAGAGAAATCATTGATACCCACTCTCTGGTGGAGATCATTGATATCAGGGATAGACCGTTTGAGCATATCCTTGAGCCGTTCTGGATGACTGTTGAGCCATGAAATGAATTCCTGATAACCTTTTTTGTTTATGAACTCCTCTGCGTCGTTATGGTTGTACATATACTCATTGCTCGCAAAGAACATAGAGAGTGCAACTGCATAAATATGACGCCTAACTATCTTCTCATTGTCGACCTTAAACAAAGGAGGCAGTATGACCCCGCCTATCATTTGCTTTGGATCTTTGAAGAATGAAAGATCGTGAGAACTCAGTTTTGCAAATGTTAGAGCATAGGCAGCAGCGTTCACGCTTCTGCCTGCACGGCCGGCTCGCTGTGCATAGTTGGACGGCAGTGGAGGAACATCCCGAAGGAAGACAGTTTCAAGATCACCAACATCTACACCCATTTCAAATGTTGTAGAACATGACAAAGCATTGATGTCCTTCTTAATGAATTCTTCCTGATACTCTGCCGCTTCTTTCTTACTAAGCTGTGCAGTATGCTCCTTAATAAACAATGGCGACATACGATCACTGAGATACAGTTTTGCGAAATGGTTATTCTCTCGTAATGTCAGCGGATCAATCTCTTCAACATCACCACCGCACCTAACGGAGCTGCAGTGACCATTCAGGTTAAACTGTGATACACGTCCGCAGCGCTTGCATCTATACCAATGAGCATCCGGATCTCCGGCAACGCGAACTCTGAAATGGTGTGCAGGCATTACATAAGTACCATCCCTATTAGGATCTTCCATACAATATGAATTCCCATACTCAGGCTTTGTTAGATAGTCAAAGTAATCCTTCAGAAAAGCAAAGGCGTCTTTTTCAGGCACTCCTAATGTATTGCAAACGTAATACATGCGGTTTGTCTTATAGTATTCCTCTGCATTAGAGCCTTTATTCCGTGGAGCCCAATTCGAAACAGTACTTCTCTTTTTATCCGGACTTTGCATAAAGGTTATAAAACGCTGAGAGGGAGTGTAGAAGATGTACTGTCTGTCATTATCATTTATATCCGTAGCAGTATCTGTTGATACTGCGCCACATTTTACGACCTCAAAAGCCAAAAGATCCATCAAGTTCTTTGCGGCCATAGGAGAAACATGATAGATCTCCGCAATGCTTTGAACGATTTCCGAAGTGTTCCCGAGATACTCAAACTGGACTATGCCTAAGGCTGTCAAAGAAGTCGAAGAACTGTAACGCGATAATTCATTGACCGCAGCGACCCATGCATTTCGCCTGCTATTGACTGTAAGGTTACTCTCATCACTATTTGATTTTGCAAAGCTCTTTTTACTTGTGAAATAGTTCGTGAGGAGTGAGACAAAGTCAGAAATCGTATAGGTGTGCTTCTTCATGGAATCACCCTCGCTGGCGATAACTTGGCAAATCCCTCTACGTCTCAAGAACTCGTTGTAACTGTCGCCCAGATAACAAGCGAATTTCGCTGCCTCTTGGCGACTGTCTGAAAATGACAGGAACTGCCTGCCAGTCTTTTTCGCCAACTTTCTATTACTTTGTGCAGCACGAGCAAATATATTCGATGTTTTTACAATGTTCTCTTCTTCATAGAACTCCACTTCAGGGAGTTCTTCGTAAAGAGCCGTTGCCAATACAGACGTTGCTGCATCATTGCCTAAATAGACTCGTTTATAAACACCCGTCTTACAATTACCACAACGCGCACCGTTGGAAAGCATTTTTGCTTTAACCACTTTGATATAGTGACTCTTCCCACATTCACAAGGCTCATTATGAGCTTCGTCTACAGGAGTAATCGCACCACACCTTGTACACAAATAATAAGTATCTGAAGCTGTTACATCGTCTTCATACTCTTCAGATTCAATGTCATCATTTTTATCCTCAATGGGATAATAGTACTCAACTTCATCTTCCAGTTTGCTAGTCTGTGAAAGACTGCGATCTTTTTCTCTCCCGACAAAAGCTATACGACCACAATCATCGCAAATAGCGACTTCAAAAACAGCGTATTGTTCATCTCCCTGGAAAAAGGTTTTTCGTCTATTTAAAAACAACTTAGGCTCTTTTCCATACGATAAATAGCATCCCTCAAGGCTTCTCACAAAAAAGTGATATCTTGCATCAATGAGAGCTCTTCCATTCTTCTGTGCTCGTGTACAGATAGACACAAAAGAAATAGCTGTATTGATGCTCACATCTAACTGCTGAGAAAGCTGAGCGATCTCTATAATACCGTTGGCTGCAAAAGCAGCTTGACGCATTTTCGCATATAGGTCAGTCTGTAGAATGAAATCATATAGTATTTGGTCCTCAGGAAGGTTTTTATCAACCGTTATACCATATGTGGAGAGCACTTCCCACACAAAGTGTTCCTCGTCGCCGAGTTGTTGGTATAATTCTTCGGGGAACGATTGCAAATTACCATTAGGAATATATTGTTCTCTTGTACCCCTGATAATACTTCCCTTTTTGAACGGGACACCACACAGGTTTTCAGCAAATGTAAGGATATCTTCATCAGAACTCTCATCACTACCTAACGTCGCGCTTGTAAGAATAAACTGCGTATCCCTTGTCGACCTGATCCTTGCGCGAAGTCTTCTGAGAAGAATTGAGGTTTCAATACCTGTTGCACCTGTATAGATATGTGCTTCATCAAGTACAACAAACTTGAAATCGGATCTTGAAAAGAGCACGTCATCTTTAGGCCTGAACAAAAGGTGTTCAAGCATCGCATAATTAGTAAAGAGAATGTTTGGAGGAGTCTCTTTCATCTCTTCTCTAGAAAGTAACTCGTTTGGGAGTCTGTGTCGCAACTCGGGAACAGACTCGTTTGCAAACATAGCCTCATAGACTGCAATGGCAGCATCCTCGTCTTCTTCAGTAGCGCCATTATAAACACCAAAAGTAATATCCGGAAACATCATTAAAATGCTCCTGATATTCTTCATCTGATCATTTGCTAACGCATTCATTGGATAGATGAATAGAGCCCTAACCCCATCCCCCAAAGCTCCCGATTCTCTTTCCTTCAGGAGGTCATTTAGGACTGGTATCAAGAAGCAATTAGTCTTACCGCTACCTGTACCTGTTGAGATAACAGCATTATTTCCATCAACAATCGTTTCAATAGCTTTTTGTTGGTGAAGATATAAAGGTCGATCTAACGGTAATCTTGGCTTATATAGATTTGTTTTAGGTTTTCCTGCTTCAAGATCCCTAAATGAGGGCACCAATACGCCTTTGTCAATAAGCTGGTTAATCGAAAGGCCACTTTTGAAAATATCTTTTACCTCAAGCAAAGGCCCTCTCGACACAGTTTTGCCAAGTTCATCAACAAATTGACTCTGAAGACGTTTGTCAGCAAAGAAATGTGTTGTTGCCACATAATCCACAAATTCGTTCTTGATATTTTCAGATGCTTGTGCCGGATTAAACATTTGCAAGCTCCTTTACTTCATAGAAGCAATAATCTATTACCGTGGTCTCTGAATCCATCCTCACTATATAACCGAATTTATCGAGACCAAGTTCATATTTACATGAACCAATACTATAGTCATCTATCGCACCCATTAAGTCGAGTGTCCTATCGCTTTTGATTTCTATTCGAACCGGATTGATAACATCCTCATCTTTCTTTGTTTGGGATGCGCCATTTGGACCGGTCCTCTTGAATAAATACTTAAGTGTAGCTGAATAATACTTTGTAAGGCCTTGCTGACTTAGGAACTTGATTCCAGTCAGTTTACATGGACTAATTTGGCGGGGTACGATTGATCCTTCTCTCATAACACTCGTGATAAGCAATTCTTTATTTTTGAATCGGAGGTCATTTTCATCCCCAAAACAGAAGTCCTTTTTATATAACTCTGTTCTTTTCCTAAGGAAACCTGTTCCCAACAAATCGATCTTTAAACGATAATATCCTGTATCAAACTCACTTACATCCAAATCACAAGCCTGCAGATCCAGGTCGATAGTACCCTCAACATGATCTCCACGCAAAATGCTTAATTCAAAACGCGGATCAGCATCTCCAGCAAAGAGATCTTCCGGATTCCATCTAAACAATTGTGGTGTGACCTGATAAAGAGGATCATCTCTAAACTGAGGCTTAAGATATACAGTAGCTACAGGCAGAAACATTGGGAGATCCAAGCTGGCAATTAACCCAAGCTGGTCACTCGAATCCAACAATGAATAGATCGTTTCTCCTATCTTATAGCACGGACCGCCTTTGTCAGAGTTCTCTGCGAAACTGTTATTCGTAAGAACTAATTGAGATCCCACATTCGGAGGAAGGTTAAAAGATAATTCGCTTGAGTTGCTCAAGTCCTTGTACCAGAGCCCTTGCCTGGACTCATGCTTATGCCAAGGGCCATCATCTATTCTCCATTTAAAGATTGGTGGAGAAAATATTAGATCACCACCCGAAATTGGAATTGCAATCTCTTCATTGGACAAGTCAAAAGAGGCTTCCTCGTCATAAAGATTCGTTTTAAAAGAGAGGTGTCCAACAGCAAAAGATTTATCAAAATCCATGCCGTAATAAACAGGTTTATCGTATTCAATTCTGATGTTATTGAACTTTATAACATTGATACTGTTGATAATTCGATTGTCCTCACGCCGGATAATACTAATCTTCTCTGGACTGCCTACTTTAACGATGCTTGTTATGTTGTGATAAGACATTCCTGAAGACAGTTCAAGAGGAAAGTCGAGAAGAGAATACTCCTTCCCAGAAACTTTGATTAAATATTGAGTGATCACAACATCATCTTTCATCGCAACTCGAAGGTCACCATCAATCACAAAAAATTTCTCGCCGCCCCTTCTAAAGAACACATTGCTTTTCTTATTTGCCATTGTCCAAATATCGGTTTGCCGTTTTTCGGAACTGAAGACAACAACCCTATTTGCAGACTGAATGACATCACCATCTGCTGTATGGATTAAATAGGTTGATGCAGCAACCTTTTTTATCTCTTCAGGATACTCTCCAAGATTTTCATCTATATCGCAGGTGAAAAGTGCATAGTTCCCTGGGAAACACTCTTGATCGAAAACCTCTTTACCATCTTTGAATAGTAAAAACTCTCTATATAAATCTGAACCGGATTGATAAATAGTATCTCCGCAGTGGGTTATTTCAACACTAAAGTCAAGAGACTTTGCTTTCTGAACCCACTCACTAATCTCTAATTCTGTGGGGATTGTTGTCATGATAAGGCCAGACCCGCGCGTTCGCATTGATTCCGAATATACAACCTCATCATCCACATAAACGGTAAGGAACGGATCGAAATCGATCTGATCTCTCAACCGTATTGGGGGAAGAACTAATAGAACGGAGCCAGCATTGAATACGAACTTTGGCCTTATGTTTCTATAATCCGTGACGATCCCCTGACTATATTTACGAGTTCTTTTTATTCCAGATCCAGAACTTGCTTCTTTTTTTCGCCACCACTCCTTAATTAATTCTTCATAATAGCCAAGTGATTTAGTAACACCACCGTTAAAGATCGTGTTAATGTACCCAATCGTACGCTGAATCAATCGAGACATCACATTAACATCTTCTCTCGCAATACCTCGAATACCCGCTCTTAACCCATATGCATGGCTGCCAAGGTTAAACTCCTGATCGTCACTAGAGTCATAATCAAACTTCTGCTTTAGTTGTTGTGCAGCGAATAAATACACCTCATCTTGATCATAATAGAATTGGTTTAAATCCTCACAATAAATATCCCAGCACAAGTCAAAAAACGCTTCTGTGGAAGATAGTGGCGCAAAGGCGTGTGCTAAGATCGTAGAATAGTATTTCTTTTTCGCAGACTCTAAAACAAGAACTTTATTTGAATCGGATAATCTATTTATTACGGATGTGAAATACTGATAAAGCTTACCATTGTTAGGTTCTCCTGCCAGGGAATTAAATAAATAATCAAGAAATGTGTTGTCTTCAGAGTTCCAAGACTTTATCACGTTAACAGCCGCAACGAAAAACAACGCATCATCAGACTTAAGCATGGACGATCCATAGTATCGACTGTAACTCTCCAATCTCTCTCGTAGATATGAGTATAACAATTGAAGTTCATCCTCTGTAAAAATGTAATTTCCTACGAATTCTTCATTTAAAGCTTCTTGGACTTTCCTTCTGAGAGTTTCCATCTGAACACCTCATTTATAATTGATGACTAGAACTTCTTTCATCTTTCGAGAAAATGCCCGTCCAATTTCTAAGACCCAAAGCGCAACAAAATTCCAATTACAACACCCCATATTAATTATACTTTTTATCTTGACTTAGGGCAATTGCAACATGCCTCAATATTTAGGCATGTCAGAGACGGGACAGAACAGACAAGATACTAAAAAATGAATTGTTAAAAGCAATACGATGCCATGAACAGAAAAGGAGGAGTCTATACTTGAACTAGTAAGATGAAAGTAGACATGTAAAAAAGCATGTCTACTTTTTTCATGTTAAAGTTTATGTGGAGGTGGAATTATGGGTAGACCTAAAGGCGGAAAGAATAGACGGTGGACAAATGAAGAA
>Ga0256407_10004329_pt1 | contig 23871 bp, 21 predicted proteins | sample RumenRJG_04DNA_FD_193489 | JGI IMG/M metagenome (GOLD analysis project Ga0256407, IMG submission 193489) | Bovine rumen microbial communities from Lethbridge, Alberta, Canada - RJG_04 | ecosystem: Host-associated > Mammals > Digestive system > Stomach > Rumen | place: Canada: Alberta... | reverse complement strand
TATCATTTTGCTTCAATTATTTGCAGGTTTCTGACCTCAATATAAGCATTTTCTGCAAATAAAACAAGCACTATTTCGATTTATTTAGCTGATTATCAATTGATTTCGACCAAAGCAGGGAGGACTACCTAGTGTTGGTGAGGTGATCAAAGGGCGGATAACCGAGCTTGGGATTAGCCAAATGGAACTGGCTGCCCGAGTCGGCGAACACTTTCAGACCATCTCCGCCATCATTAACGGAAAGCGTGAAGCAACCATTTCACTCTCTGTCCGGATCGACGAGGCGTTGGATCTCCCATCTGGTACTATTGCAATGGCTCAAACTAGATATCTGGTTTCGAAAGAAATCAGTGAAAAACAAACGGAGAGCATGAAAGAGAAACGGCATCTTATCTTGGAGAAGATCAAAGCCAATGGTGGGTTTTGGTCCTACCAGGGCATTCCAGAAAGCCTGGACGATGATGCGGTCATTGAAGCTTCTCTTGTTCATCTTGATCTGGAAGACCTTCCGCTTTTGTTTGGAATATGGAGCAAAGCCCACATCAAGCGGGTCTGGAAAGAGCGTTTGGTCAGTCAAGGCAAGCGGATGAACATTTTGAATTATATACTTGCAGTGAAACTGTTCGGAATCAACAACCCTGATAAATACATCTCTAGATATGCCCACGTTTATTGACCTTCCTGAAAAGATAGCAGCAGGACTTACTGAATCGACGAAAGAGGTATTCGCTGATGTTTCTCAACTGGACTGCATAAAAGATCTCGTCCTTTGTGGTGGGACAGGACAGTCCATTCAAATGAATCACCGCTTGAGTGAAGATTTGGTTTTTGAGTTGATTGGCCTTCGGAAAGAACGCCCACAACTCGATTTCGTAGCAATCCTCGGCGAATTGAGAGCCAAGTTCCCTGACGCCAGGGAAGAAATCCTGGGAGAAGATCACCTTCAAGTATTCATTAACGAAGGTAAAGTCAAGTTGTCGTTTTTCCGCCCAGAAAACCACGTCAAATCGATGAGTGTTGGATTTCAGTTCAACAACTTGAAGGCTCCCGTTTTACAAGAGTTGTTGGGGATGAAAGTGTTTGCCCTCTGCGTCAGGACAGTATTCCGGGACTACTATGATATTTACTGCCTGCTCGAGGGTGGATGCAAACTTGAAGAAGCCATCAGTTACGCCAGTTACCTATCCCGTCATAAGATTCGTTCCAAGGTAATGTACTCGCGCCTCCTTTCACCGCAATTGTTCCGGAGAGATAAGGAGTTTGATAGGATGTTTCCTAAATACGACGTTTCTGCCGAAGAGATTCGTGACAGGATTAAAGTTGCTATCGAGGCCGAGAATCTTAAGGGCAAGACTAAGGTATAGACAGTACTTTATCCGGCATCCTTCACCTCCATCTCGACTGCAACCGCTTCGATATGGACAACTGCCTGAACAGCGACCACTTGATCGGCATCCGGGCAAAGACCGCCGCCGAGGAAGTCAACCGCCTGCGCGGCTGGAAACGCACGGAGGAGAGGTTCGAAGAGAACAAAGCCCGTATCAAGAAGGATTGCCTCGCGGTCCTGGCTGGATTGAAAAACTTCTCCTGGGAGAAGTATACCGCTGCGCTGGAAGCCAAAGGATACAAGGTCAAACTGAAGATGGATGCTTCAGTGACGGTCCGTGGCTACTCGATCCAGAGTGGGAACTCCGTCTATAAGTCATCCGTCATTGGTCGTGACTTGACGCCATCCCGGATCCAGGAGACCTGGGAGAAGATGCGTCCGGAGAATAGATACGGACAGATGACTGATGAAGAGCGTGTGAGATTTATGCTATCAGATGAGGGCGCGGATTATCTGTTTGGCTTTACTATCAAAGCGGACGGGAAGGATTATCATGTGTCTCTTCCGGGAAGAGTGATCAAAGTCCTCGGCGATGAACAGGCTCAATCCGTCAGAGCAAATCCTGAGGAGAAGAACAATGGGGCCCTTTGGACCGCCTTTCTTCTCTTTGCCAACCTAGTCGATGCCGCCACCTCCTTCGCACAAAACTGCGGAGGCGGAGGATCCGTCCCCGATCAAAACTGGGGTCGTGACAAGAACGAGGATGACATTCTCTGGGCCCGCCGTTGCTTCCGCAAGGCCCGGGAGATGGTCACTACGCCGGTGATAAAAAGGGGAAGAAGGAGATAACTCCAACAAGCGTTGAACTGCCAGGAATCCTTGGCAGTTCAATTCTCTCTCGTAGTGGGTGTTTCCCAGATGGAAAGAACCACTACGGCTCGCTTTAAGAAGCAGTCAACAATTAGGAGTCATTACGTTACGATGACAATGGTTTTCCTAATAGAAAACAACATGTTATTCTCCGTTGAGGATTATCCCTTGAAAAGCATTATCTTTGTTTATTCTAAGTAAGTTATATATGGAAAGTTCCCACAGTCAGATGGTGAGCCTCATCTGGAACATCGCGGACGACGTGCTCCGCGACGTGTTCCTTCGTGGCCAGTACCGTGACGTTATACTACCGATGGTTGTACTCCGCCGTCTGGATGCCCTTCTGGAGCCCACGAAAGAAGAAGTGGACGAGGAAGTGAAATCCCAGCAGGAAATGAAGCTGGAAGTCCTGGACGAGGATGCCATAAAGGACATCACCTGCCTCAGTTACTTCAACACCAGCAAGTGGACGCTTAACCGGCTGAAATCCCAGGCCACCGACAACAACGACCTCTTGTACGACAATTTTGCCGAATACCTCAACGGTTACAGCGAGAATGTCCGGGACGTTCTGAAAAACTTCGATTATTTCACCAAGGCAAAGAAGCTGGCCGATAATGACCGCCTGCTTGCCATCATCGAGCGCATCACCGACCCCCGCATCAATCTCACCGATAAAGATGTCAACGGCCCTGACGGCCTGAAGATACCCGCCCTTACCAACATCGGCATGGGCACCATCTTCGAGGAACTCCTCCGCCGTTTCAACGAAGAAAACAACGAGGAAGCAGGAGAACACTTCACCCCGCGTGACGCAATCACCCTGCTGGCCCACCTGGTGTTCGAACCCGTAAAGGACAACCTTCCCAAGATTATCTCCCTGTACGATCCTGCCTGCGGTTCCGGAGGTATGCTCACGGAGGGCTGGGAATATCTTGTGAGTATTGGCGTCAATCCCAATGCCATCCAGCTCTCAGGAACAGAAATCAACCCGGAAACCTATGCCATCTGTAAGTCCGACGCCATCATCAAAGGCGTTGACCCCTCCGGCATTCATCTGGGCAACACCATTACCGAGAATCATTTTGCCGACCAGTCCTTCGGCTTCATGCTCACCAATCCTCCCTACGGCAAATCCTGGAAGGAGGACAAGAAGAAGATATACCACGAGAAAGATCTGCTGGATGACCGCTACTGCCTCACCCTCCTGAACTTTGCAGGCGACGCCGAGGTCCTGGATTGCACGCCCCGCACCTCCGACGGCCAGCTCCTCTTCATTCTGGAAGAGGTGAACAAGATGAAACCCATCGAGTTCCAGCCGCAGGGAAGCCGCATTGCATCCATCCACAACGGTTCATCCCTCTTCACGGGAGACGCCGGCAGCGGTGAGAGCAACATCCGCCGCCACCTGGTGGAAAGCGACCTGGTAGAGGCCATCATCCAGTTGCCCAACAACATCTTCTACAACACCGGCATCTCCACTTACGTCTGGCTCATCACCAACAAGAAGCAGTGGGACCATGTGGATAAGATTCAGCTGATAGATGCTTCTCAGGCCTTCGAGAAACTCCGGAAGAACCAGGGCAGCCGCAACTGCACCATCGACCCCAAGGCACGCGAAATGATTCTCCGTGCGCACAAGAACTTTACCGATGAAGAAATCGTCGATGGCGACCACAAGGTTGTATCCAAAGTCTTTGACGGCGACGACTTCCGCTACTACAGCGTAACCATAGAGCGCCCACTGCGTCTCCGCAGCCAGTTCAATGCCATCAATATAGATGAACTGCTGTTCGAAAAGGGCAACCTGGATCTTTCCAAGTGGCTGTACGAAACTTACAAGGACCAGGTTTTCACCGGTCTGGAATCCGTGATGACCGACATCAAGGAATACCTGCAGGAGAACGAAATCAAGGTCACGGACAAGAAACTGGCCGGGCTCGTGGCTGCTGCCAAGTGGAAGGAACGCAAAGCCCTGATGGAAGCCGCCAAGGCTCTCCATAAGGAGATCGGTAACGATGTCTTCATGGACTACGCTGTCTTTGCTGTCAAGATTGACGCTGCCGCAAAAAAACTGAAACTTGGCTTGTCTGCTTCGGCGCTGAAGGCCATTGCCCGCACCATGTCCGAGACAGATCCGGAGGCCGAGCCCGTGGTAAAGAAAGAACTCAAGGCCGATGCAAAAGACCTGGAGGCATTGGAAAGCACTTTCAAGGTTCCCCGCGAGCGTTTTGCCGACTATGGCTACCACCCGACAGCAAAGGGCAAATACGTAGAATACGAGCCGGATTCCGACCTGCGTGATACAGAGAAGATTCCCGTAAAGGAGGACATCTACGACTACTTCCAGCGCGAGGTGCGTCCCTATGTGGATGATGCGTGGATCAACATCGCTCCCACCAAGATTGGCTGTGAGATTTCCTTCAACAAGTACTTCTACAAACCGGTTCCGCTCCGCACCTTGGAGGAGAACCAGGCCGACATCATAGAGCTGGACCAGAATAGTCAGGGATACATCAAATCGCTATTTGAACTGCTGTAGGGTATGGAGAAGTACAGTTCATACAAGGATAGCGGCTTTGCTTGGATGGGACAGATTCCCAGCCATTGGGAGACTAGTCGATTCCGTTTCCTTTTGGCAGAGAATTCCTTACAGAATACAGACCTGAAGGAGAGAAAGCAACTTCAGTTTAAGTATGGCGATATAGTCCCCAAGGCCAATCAGAGTGAAGACAAAGATGTCCTTGACACCATTAAGAAATACACAGTAGTCACTCCCGGCGACATCATGATTAATGGACTGAACCTTAACTATGACTTTATTTCACAACGGGTAGCGCAAGTTCAGGAACCTGGTGTTATCACTTCTGCTTATGTAAGCCTTCGGCCATTGGAAGGAGCAAATTCCAAATACTACACGTATTACATGAAAGCAATGGATGCCCAGAAGATGTTTCACGGTATGGGTAGTGGTGTCCGTCTGACGCTTTCATATGATAATCTGAAAAACTTATTCTTCCCATATCCATCCCCGGAGGAACAGGAAGCTATCGTTGCCTACCTCGATGCCGCCACCGCCAAGATAGACGAAGCCATCGCTCAGCAGCAGCGCATGATAGACTTGCTCAATGAAAGAAAGCTGGTCATCATTGACAAAGCGGCGTTGCATGGTTTGAACCCGGACGTGGAAATGATTGACAGTGGAAATGACTGGATAGGTCTTGTCCCCGCTCATTGGAGAAAGAACAAATTCCGGTATTTGTTTAAGACAAGAACTGGAATAACTTTCACCAAGGCTCAGCTGGAAGATGAAGGTGAGCCAGTCATTAGTTACGGGCAGATTCATTCTAAAGACAACTGGGGCGCATCAGTAAACCCGGAGTTGATTCGTCATATACCTGCATCCCTAACCAAAGGGAAAGACGGTGTTTTGGCTGTTCAAGGTGATTTCTTATTTGCTGACACATCCGAAGATTTTGAGGGTTGTGGCAATAATGTATTTATTGATTCCGAGCCAGTGTATGCAGGCTATCATACGATTCTGGCGAAGAAAAACAATGAAGAATACGGCCCCTATCTGGCATATCTCTTCACAAGCACCGGTTGGCGTGGCCAGCTCCGTTCCATGGTGAATGGTGTGAAGGTTTATAGCATTACGCAAACAATTCTGAATTCCGCTAATGTGGTTTTACCTCCTGTTGATGAGCAGAAGGAAATCGCAGACTATATAACCGAAAGAGTGGTGAAGTTGGATGAGGGCGTGAAGCGCCATAAAGAATTCATCAAGGTTCTTCAGGAGCGCAAGCAAATCATTATTAACGACGTAGTCACAGGTAAAGTCAAAGTAATATAGTATATGGAGAATTCTTACTACATTCTTACTAAGGCTCAATTATCCATTGAACGCCTTCATATATGCACCTGGGAATTACCCCAAAAATCATCATACATTGAGTTTGGTGTTGAGTTTTCGTATAACGATTTTATCGATGATTCGATTTGTTTATATTGGGCGGCTCCTTTTATAGATGAGAGGGCAGATATCCGATGTCTATTAAATAATATATCCGACAGAACAAATGGCCAGTTTATCTTCAACGATGTCGTTTGTGGGGTTGATAATGTTGGAGATGATTCCCGGGATGGTAGTATCCTGCGATTCGAGAAACGTGATAGCCTTACCGTACTCCCTTGCGATATTAAAAAGCAAGCAGGACTGGTAGAATTTGAAATCAAGAAACCGAGGAAATATAAAGGCAACATGTATTTCCGAGTATTAGTTAATCTTAAGGATACGATTGCTCTCGTAAAAAGGGGGATAGCTCAAACCACATACATCTATGATTTCAAGATAAATGAGACACGTAACCTTCCACAAAAAATATATGAGTTAAAGAAAAATGATGATTTAGAGATTTGCAAGGTTAAGAAAGTGTTTTGCCTGCATGCCGTCCCTGATGATTTCGCGTTCAGTTTTGTCGATTCATCCAAACTGAAAAACATAAGAAAGTTAGAATCAGCAGCTTTTCAAAAATACCTTCCTGAAATTAAGGGGATCAGCAAAGATTGCTATAACATTATGTTTTTGAAGGACGATGACAAAGATGGTAAAGAAAGTTATTCGTTGTTTTCTATTTGTACGGAAGAAACGATTGGTTCCAAACAAATTGCATTAGCTATTGGAGCGAACATCATATGTAGTTTATTGTTTGCGTTCTCTTCTTTGAGATTTGTCAAAGACTCTACTATGGAGTGGTATCGTCAAATTCCCTGGGAGTATTGGGGAGCATTAGCAATACTGGTTGTCTTATTTGTTTACTTATTAACTCCTTTAAATAAGAAGTTCTGAAAATGAAAGCATTATTAGACACAAATATTATTATACATAGAGAAGCGAATAGAATCGTATCTCAAGACATTGGCATCCTTTATCGTTGGTTGGATCGGGGAAGATACACGAAGTGTATTCACACTGTGACAATTGAGGAGGTGAAAAAGAATCCAAATAAAGAAACTGTTGATTTATTTTTAGTTAAGTTAGAAAGCTATGAAGTTATAGAAATACCCTCGCCACTTCAAAATGAAGTCAGGGTCGTTTCAGAACAGTTTGATACGACAGACAACGATAAAGTGGATACTACATTGTTGAATGAAGTCTTCGTTGGACGAGTTGACATCTTAATCACCGAAGACAAGAAAATCCATCGGAAAGCACTTGAACTGGGAATTCAGGAAAAAGTGTTCACTATTGATTCATTTTTGGAGAAGACTTTTGCTGAACATCCAGATCTTGTTAACTATAAGGTCTTGAATGTCCAAAAAATGAAATTTGGGAAAATAGACTTAAATGACACCTTTTTTGACAGTCTAAAAGAAGACTATGAGGGATTTGATAAATGGTTTGTGAAAAAGTTTGATGACGAGGCTTACATTACTATCAATTCAAATAATGGTGCGCTTTTGTCATTCCTGTATCTTAAGGTGGAGGATGAGAATGAGAATTATTCAAATATAAATCCTCTATTTCCTCCTAAGCGTCGATTGAAAGTCGGAACATTTAAGGTTATCTGCAACGGATTTCGGCTCGGTGAGCGATTTGTCAAAATCATATTTGACAATGCTTTGAAAAATCATGTTCAGGAAATATATGTGACTATTTATGACAAGCGCCCTGAGCAACGCAGACTTATAGAATTGTTAGAACAATGGGGCTTTGCTTTGTGGGGAAAAAAGGGAGAAGAATTAGTTTATGTCAGAGACTTCGCTCCCAAATTTAGCATTGAGAATATAAAAGCCTGCTTCCCTTATATTTCAAAGAGGAAGAATGTATATATTGTTCCAATATATCCCGAATATCACACTGAGCTTTTGCCCGATTCTATCCTAAACACCGAATCTCCAGACGAATTCATTGAAGACTTCCCTCATCGAAATTGCATCAATAAGGTATATGTTTCAAGAGCGATGGAACCATATCCCAATGAAGGAGATATCTTGATATTTTACCGAACCGGTGGCTATTTCAAAAGCGTTGTTACAACAATTGGCGAAGTTCAGGAAATTAAGTTCGACTTCCAAAACGAGGATGATTTTATATTGTATTGCCGTAAAAAGAGCGTTTATCCAGAACAAGCTTTACGAGAAATGTGGAGATACTCTAGGAGGCGACCTTTTGTGGTGAACTTCTTGTATGCCTATTCTTTCCCTCATAGGATTAACATGAAGGAATTAATTGATTTAAGAGTCTTGGCTGGTGTGAATGATGCTCCACGTGGCTTTAAACCGATTACAAAGGAACAGTTTGAGATTATTCTTAAAGAGACCAAAAGTGATGAAAGTTTTATTGTCAATTAAACCAGAATATGTAGATAAAATATTTGCGGGAACTAAGAAATATGAGTTCCGCAAGTCGATGTTTAAGAGGAAGGATGTCTCGGTAGTTGTAATCTATGCCTCGGCTCCCATTTGCCGTATCGTCGGAGAATTCCAAATTGAAGATATATTAAGTGATGATGTAAAAAAGGTATGGGAACGAACCCATGAATATTCAGGAGTAACTGAGGATTTTTATTTGTCTTACTTTTGTAGTCGAAAGGTCGCGACAGCTATCCAAATTGGTCAGATAAGAAAGTATTCAACTGCTCGATTATTATCAGACTACAATATTACCCAAGCGCCACAATCGTTTTGCTATATAGAAGATTAATAGTTCGATTATGAAAGACGGCTATATAGATTTCGAAGAGTACATCAGGCAAGGAGAACCTGACAAGAGGGAGAAAGCGACTCTCTGGCGGACCGCTATCGGCCTGCAGGCCGTCGATGGCCTGAAGACGTCCGAGTATCTGAAGAAAACGGCCCGTAAGCATATCGAAGGCGAGATAGACATTGACCAGGCCCGGGAACTGATAAAAACTTACTACCTGTCCAAACAATCCCATGAGCCGGACGATGACCAGATGCAGGAGGCCGACAAAGTATCGGCCAATATCACAAAGATCCTCTCCTCCGCGTCCCTTGATTTTAGCTCGCAAGGAATTATCGCATTGCACCGGAGGATTTTTGAAGGCGTATTTAAACATGCCGGCAAAATCCGTGATTATGATATCACCAAAAAAGAATGGGTGCTCGAGTACGATACCGTCCATTATCTGAATTGGGAAGACTTGCGCCGGGCATTGGATTACGACATTGAGCAGGAACGTAGCTTCAGTTACAAAGGACTGACGAAGGATAACCTGATATCCCACATTACGCAATTCGTTTCCGGAATTTGGCAAATTCATGCTTTTTGCGAAGGAAATACGCGTACGACGGCCGTTTTTACCATTCTTTATTTGCGGGATATCGGATTCCAGGTAAACAACGATATGTTCGCAGATTATTCCTGGTACTTCCGCAATGCGTTGGTCCGTGCAAATTACAGGAATGCGGTAAAAGGGATTGACTACACCCCAGTCTATTTGGAGCGCTTCTTCCGCAACCTGCTTTTAGGCGAGCAGTGGGACTTGCGCAACCGCTATCTGCATATCCATCCTTCACAGGAATGGAGCGTTCAGCCAAATCTTGCTGACCCGACAAGCACGGTATCATCACCCGACAAGTACCCGACAAGTACCCGACAAGCTTCCGACAAGTTGCATACCGACAATGACAACATCATAAAATTGGTTTATGCGATTAATGTCAAACAGTTATCTGTCAAGGAGATGCTGGTCGAAATGGGGTTAAAGGACCGGGAAAGCTTTTTGAATCTATACCTTTCACCCGCTATTGGAGAAGGATTTGTCAGGATGCTGTATCCTGATTCCCCCCGCCATCCTCGCCAGAAGTATTTGCTTACAGCAAAAGGGCTGGCATTTCTGAATGAACTTAAGAACGAAGCGAAATGATGCTTTCACAGACCAACGAGCAGGCATTTGAATACCTGATAGAAAAAGCCCTGGTGGGCAGTACCGTGGAGGAACGGAAAGCCGCCGGCATCGAAGATATTGATGCCCAGAACCCGGACGCTGACCAGTATTACTGGGGCCGTCCCAAGGATATGCCCTGCAAGTTGGCCATCGACACCCGTCGGCTCTGGTCCTTCCTGGAATCCTCCCAGAAGGATGTACTCGCAGAGTATCGCGGCAAGGATCTCAAAGCCGCCGTTGAACGCCAGATCAGCAGTGACATTACCAACTTCGGCATCATCAAACTCCTCCGCGAAGGCATCGACGTGGATAATATCCACCTCACCCTGTTCTTCCCCAAGCCTTCACCAGCCGACAGTAAGGCCAGTCACGCCAAATATGCCAAGAATCAGTTCTCCGTCACCCGCCAGCAGACATTCTCCCTGCTGAATCCCGGTTACGAGATAGATATGGTCGTATTCCTGAACGGCCAGCCCCTCTTTACCTTCGAACTCAAGAATCCCTGGACTTACCAGACGGCTAAGTATAACGGCCAGAAGCAATACAAGGAAGAGCGCAATCCCCGCGAGCCCCTGCTGAACTACGGCCGCTGCCTGGCGCACTTCACCATGGACAAGGACGAGGTTTACTTCACTACCAGGCTGGCAGGAAAGGAAACCTTCTTCATGCCCTTCAACAAGGGCCTGCCTAACGGGCAGGGCGCTGGCAATCCCGTCAGCGAAGATGGCTCCTACAAGACCTCCTACATCTGGAAATACTTCCTGCAGAAGGATACCATCGCCGACATCCTGATGAACTACGTGATGTTTGACTACGGTGAGGCCAAGACCGGGAAAGTGGTGCCGCATATCATGCGCAATGCCAAGCGCCTTATCTTCCCGCGCTTCCACCAACTGGATGTCGTATCAAAACTGAATACAGACGTGGCCTCCGTGGGTGTAGGCAAGACCTACCTCATTGAGCACTCTGCCGGTTCCGGCAAATCCAATTCCATCACCTGGCTGGCCTACAAACTCATCGGCCTGTGCCCGGACTCTATGGATGCTGTCAGGGCAAAGGCGGTGGATATGGCGCTGTTTGATTCTGCCATCGTGGTCACCGACCGCCGCCTCCTGGACAAACAGATCACCGGCAATATCAAGGCCTTCGGCCATAGCGATAAGATTGTTGCGCACGCCGATTCCTCCAAAGAATTGAAGACGGCCATCGAGCAGGGAAAGCGCATCATCATCACCACCATACAGAAGTTCCCTTTCATCTGCGATACTATAGCCGATGTCAGCGACCATAATTTCGCCATCATCATTGACGAAGCGCACTCCTCTCAGTCAGGCATCGCTGCAGACAAGTTGAATGCTTCAGTTCAGAAAGACAAGGACCAAGAGGGAATGGGAACCGATGAGATTTTGGAGAAGATGATGAAGGACCGCAAGATGAGCAAGAACTGCTCCTACTTTGCCTTCACTGCAACGCCCAAGAAAGAAACCTTGGAGCGATTCGGAACCCCGGACGAGAATGGCAAATTCCACCCGTTCCACCTCTATAGCATGAAGCAAGCCATCGAGGAAGGATTCATCCTGGACGTGCTCACCAACTACACCACCTACCGCAGTTATTACGAACTCACCAAGAGCATCGAAGAAAATCCGAAATACAATTCGGAGAGAGCCCAAAAGATGCTGCGCCGCTACGTAGAACGTGAGCCAAAGACCATCAAGGCCAAGGCAGAGGTTATGCTCACACATTTCGATGCCAAGATGTACCGAAACCATAAACTCAAGGGCCACGCCAAAGCCCTGGTAGTGACCAAAGACATCGAGTGCGCCATTTCCTACTACATGGCCTTGTGTGAAATTAAGGCCGAAAAGAAATTGCCATACAACATCCTTATTGCTTTCTCCGGCACGAAGACCATTAAGGGGCGTGATTACACCGAAGCCCAAATTAACGGATTCCCGGATACCAAGACTGCCGAAGAATTTGATAAGGACGAGAACCGCATCCTCGTGGTGGCAAACAAGTATATCACAGGCTTTGACCAGCCCAAACTGGCAGCAATGTATATTGACAAGCCCCTGGACGGTGTCCTTGCTGTACAGGCCCTGTCCCGGCTGAATCGTTCTGCTCCGGAACTTGGGAAATTGAGCGAAGATCTATTCATCTTGGACTTCTACAACACCAAGGAGGGCATCAAGGAAGCATTTGACCCGTTCTACACGGCCACTACGCTCTCCGAGGCCACCGATGTCAACATCCTCCACCAGCTCAAGACAACCCTCCTGTCCTTCGGAGTCTTTGATATGGAAGAGGTGAACGCCTTCATCGAGTTGTACGTCCACGGCGCTCCTGCCGATGAGTTCGCACCCATCATAGACCGTGCTGCCAACCGCTTCAACAATGAGATAGAATGGCCGGAGAACGGCAAGGCCGACTTCAAGATGAAGTGCAAGCAGTTCGTGAAGATATACTCCCGCGTGGCTGCCATCATGGACTACGAGGTAGTGGACTGGGAGAAACTCTTCTGGTTCCTTCGCCTGCTCATCCCGCAGCTCATCGTCACCGGCCCCGGCATGGAAGACATCAAGGACCTGCTGGATTCCGTAGACCTCAACACATACGGCCTCCGCCGCACCGCCTTGAACGAAACCATCGTCCTCGACCCCGGTGAATCCACCATCGACCCCTTGAAGCCCACAATGGTAAACGCTGGCCCCACCGACGAGCCCAACAAAGACCCCCTCGATGAAATCATCAAAGAATTCAACGAGCACTGGTTCCGCGGCTGGGAAGCCACCCCCGACGACCAAAAGGAAAAGCTGGTGAACATCACCAAGGCTGTCGCCAATGACGCAGACTACCAGAACCTCGTCATCGGCAACCCCGACCAGCAAGCCGTCGAAGCCGCCATGGCCATGATCATCGACCGCATTATCCGCCAAAAGCGCAAAGGCGATATGTCCCTCTACCGCGAATACCAGCAGAACGACGCCTTCAAAGCCGGCTTCCGCACCCTCATCACCCGCATGCTCGACAACCTCGAATATTTGTAATTGATGGCAGAACACCGTAAGATAGTCCTTATCCTCGGCAACGGCTTCGACCTTGACCTTGGCCTCAAAACGTCCTACAAAGACTTTTGGGAATCCGACTTTTGCCCCAAAGCTTATCCTGCTCCGATGATTGCTCACCTCAATGAGAAATGGGGAAATAATCTTGATGGAGTAAAGTGGTATGATTTAGAAAATGAGTTGTTCTTCTATTATCGAGATATCGTTAGCCAAGGGAGAAGGAAAGATGTTATAGATAAGTATGAAGCGAAGTTTCTAAAAGTAGTGAAGCCGGAACTTTGGCGCTGGGGTACATATAATGAATATATTGAACAGGCTCAATCTTTAGTTAATAAAGGGTTTATTACTTTTGATGACACGGTTCTGAAGATAATGCGCATCCCTTATCATGAAGATATGCTTGAATCGCCAGAATGGCGGGACAGAAGAGCTCTGGGACTAATCAAAGAAGGACTTTGCAAATATCTTAAATCTATCTACGGACAGCCTTATATTAGTCAGTCAGTCGCTCTAAATGTCTTGTTCGCGGCTAATTGTGCCCGGAAGGCGGGCAATTTCCTAAATATCTATACATTCAATTATACTCCTCTTCCCGTGGATTATGGTGATGGCTTCCAAAATGTAGTCCATTATGTTCACGGAGATTGTGGGAAAGGCAGGATAATCATTGGCACAAGAGATGATGGTGAATACGATAAGAACTACGATTTCCTTCAAAAGTCCTTCGATCAGAATTTCAACCCTCCCGCTTTAGTGGCAGATTTGTTAGAAGCAGATGAAGTAATCATTTTTGGTCACTCTATCGGGGAGAATGACCGTCAGTATTTCAAAGCCTTTTTCAAACAGCAAACTGATTACTCCCATCCTGGTCGGAAGGAGATCATTATCTTTACGTTGGATGAAAATTCCGAGGTTGATATAAAACGCTCTCTTCAAAGAATGACAGATAATAATCTGTCTACGTTATATGGTCTCAATCATGTTGAGATCATCAAAACATCAAGGATTAAAGATAATACAACCCGCTTCCGCTCTTTTCTTACCAAGCATATTCCAGACGACAGACAGGTAACGGTAACAATGAATCAACTCTTAGGAGAAGAGAACTAACTTCGTAGTGCACATATTTTTATGAAAGATTTCGAGCTTCTAATATACAACACCCCTACCGAAGATGTGAAGGTGAACGTGGTGCTCAAAGATGAAACTATTTGGGCAACACAGAAAGCGATGGCTACCTTATTCGGGGTACAGGTTGCTGCTATTAGCAAACATGTCAAGCATATATTTGACTCGGGCGAATTGGACCCGTCCACGACTATTTCCAAAATGGAAACAGTCGTCCAGAGGGGCTTCAGAGGCCAGATTTCGGAAGAAATCGACTTCTATAACCTTGATATGATAATCTCCGTTGGATACCGCATTTCATCTGGCAGAGCTACGCAGTTCCGCATTTGGGCGACATCGGTATTGAAGGAGTATATCAAGAAAGGATTTGTGCTGAATGATGAGCGCATGAAGAATGGCGGAGCCATCTTTGGGAAGGATTATTTCCGAGAGTTGCTGGAACGCGTAAGGTCGATTCGAGCTAGCGAACGGCGCATTTGGCAGCAAATAACGGACATTTACGCTGAGTGCAGCATCGACTATGACAAATCGGCTCCGACGACCAAGGACTTCTATGCGATGGTGCAGAACAAGTTCCATTACGCAATTGCAGGAAAGACGGCGGCGGAGATTGTTTATGAACGGGCTGACAGGACTAAGGAGAACATGGGTCTGACGACCTGGAAAAATTCGCCGGATGGTCGAATCCTGAAATCAGACGTGTCCATTGCCAAAAACTATCTTGAGGAGAAAGACATTCGTCGTCTGGAACGGGCCGTGTCCGGTTATTTCGATTACATTGAAGATCTCATCGAGCGAGAGAATACGTTTACAATGGAACAATTCGCCGCCAGCGTCAATGAATTCTTGGCTTTCCGCCGATACGAAATACTCCCCGATCATAGTAAGGGACTTATCTCTCATGAACAGGCTAAAAAGAAGGCTGAATCGGAGTATATAGAATTCAATAAGACTCAGAAGATTGTTTCCGACTTTGATAAGGAAGTCAATCATCTTCTGGAAGGCAAAAAATAACAGTTGAATCAATATGACCCCAGAAGAACACCGCCTGGTTCGCAGAATCATTCTGCACAATAGAATCGGTTGCATCGTCGCAAAGATGTCCGAGCTTTTCCGTATTTCCCTTACGGAAGCCCTGGACGTATTCTATAGAAGCGAAACCTGTCGCCGGTTCCATGATGAGAAGACGGGGCTGTATCTTTATGGGGATCTGTATATTATCGATGAGTTGGAGATTGAGCTGCTGGGAGCGAAAGGAGATAGTGAACTCCGCAGTATTCTATTCCAATCCTTCAGCACCGACGAGCAGACTTCTGAAGTGGAAAAGTTCAGGCGATTCCTAAAGGATAATGTTTCCTTTCTGGATCCTCAACCTATGAGTATCTAGAGCGCTTAACAACGCTTTTCCAAATGCACCAAGCAGGGACCAAGTCGGGACCAAGTCGGCATTAAGTCGCCAAAATGTCGCCAAAAATAGAGACACAAAAAGAGCCCGCCGCTGAAAATAAGTCAGTTAGATCTTCCCAAGGTGCCCCGGGCGGGAGCTAAGATGTTGGAGACAGGCGGGGATTGTTGTGTGTTTTTTGGAGGCCATTAAGGATTTGAGCCCCAATTGGTTACCCCTCTTGTTGAAGCCATCAAAACAATCCACAAGAAAAGTGGTCAAATGTGGCCGATTGTTGTAAGTTGTGGTCAAAACGTGGTCAAGAGTAATTTGTTATTCTGCCAAATAATACCGAACTTTGATCGCTAATCTTTGCTTATATGAAAAAGTATCTGTCTGCCCTTGCGGCCTTGTCGTTGCTTTTTGCTTGTACCTCGGAAGAAAACGGTGCCGATAATAACCAGTCTGGAAATGGTGTTGATAAGATTGTCCATGTGACGGGTATTTCCCTGGACCGCAACTCCGCGACCATCAAGGAGGGCGAGTCTATCACGCTTGTCGTGACGGTAACTCCGGCAAATGCCGACAATAAGGAGGTCAACTGGTCCTCCAGCAGCGATGCCGTTGCTACGGTTGATGCGAGCGGAAAGGTGACCGGCGTCAAGGCCGGCAGCGCCACCATCACCGCGACGGCTGTGGACGGCGGGATGAAGGCGAGTTGCGCCCTCAGCGTAGAAGCTAATCTCGCCCCGTCGGTAACCGTTGAGGCGAAGAATGTTTCAGCAATCAGTGCTATTCTGTCCGGCAAGGCGAATCTCGGCTCCACCGTTGCCTCCGACCTGAAAGTAGGTTTCCAGTATTCGAAGTCTGCAGGGATTCTGCCGTCCAATTCCACGACAATCGAAGCCACAGATGCCGATGCAAGTTACAATTATACCACGCCGATTACTGGCCTAGAACCCGCCACCAAGTACTACTTCCGCAGCTTTGTCCGTCAGAACGGTCAGGACACCTATGGCGAGACCAAGGAGTTCACGACAAAGGATGTGACTTCGCTCCTGGAAACAAAAGACGCGAGTGCGGTAGAGGCCACAAAGGCCACGATGAATGCCAAACTCGATTTGACTGATGTGCAGTATAAGAGCCTAGCCTACGGTTTCCTCAGGGGAACTTCCGAGTCGGCCTTGAATACGGACTACAAGTGTACGGAGATCAGCGACAATGCCATATCAGCCGCTCTCACAAATCTTTCCCATAAGACCCAGTACTGGTACAAAGCATACGTGAAACTTGACAGCCAGACCTTCTATGGCGAGGTCAAAACGTTCACAACAGATGGCGTTCCAGTTGAAAGTGTGTCGTTGGATAAGACAGAATACACCTTCAATACAATCGGCAATACATTGACGCTGACTGCCACTGTCCTTCCTGCCGATGCTACCGACAAAAGTGTAAGCTGGTCTTCTGACAAAGAAGCTGTTGCCACCGTAGATGCCTATGGCCGTGTTACTGCCAAAGGCAACGGTAAGGCGACCATCACAGTTACGGCTAAAGACGGCAACGGCGCCCAGGCCACCTGCGAGGTTGAGGTCAAACAGTATGTGACCAGTATAAGCCTCAACAAGACCTCTTTGTCGCTGGGGATTGGCGACGAAGTCACTCTTTCTGTAACAATCCTTCCGGATAATGCTAACGACAAGAGCTATACCTGGTCATCATCCGATAGTTCAATAGCTTCAGTTGACAATAGCGGAAAGGTAACGGCAAGGGCAAACGGTAATGCCACCATCAAGGCAACAGCGAATGACGGCAGCGGAGTATTTGCCTCTTGTTCAGTTATTGTTTTCGCGGAAAAAGTTGATATGGGAATAAAGACATCTGATGGTAAGACATTATACTGGTCTACTAGGAATCTCTGTAAAAGCGGCTTTGTAAATAGTCCTGAGGACTACGGTGATTACTACGCCTGGGGCGAGACGGAGCCAAAGGAGAATTATTCTTGGTCAACTTACAAGTTCGGCACAAGTTCATCAGGTCCGTTCTCCAAGTACAACACGATTAGTTCTTATGGTTCTATAGATAATAAGACGGTATTGGAACCGGAAGATGACGTTGCCAGCGTAAAGCTTGGCGGTAAGTGGCGTATGCCTACGGATGCTGAGTGGACAGAGCTAAGGACAAAGTGTACCTGGACTTGGACAACAAACTATAACGGTACAGGAGTAAGGGGACAAATAGTTACCGCCTCCAATGGCAACAGCATTTTCCTTCCCGCCGCAGGTTGCCGGTACAATACCGATCTCGACGGTGTCGGTTCCGACGGCGACTACTGGTCTTCGTCTCTCAATACGGCCCTCCCGAACAATGCGTGGCTCGTCTACTTCGATTCCGGCACTCTCGGCAGGAGCTACTACGTCTACCGTTACTGGGGGCTATCCGTTCGTCCAGTTTCAGAATAAAAGTCGGGCCATGCGTAAGCCAGCCCGACAGCGGTCTGCCTTGTGCGGACCGCATTAAACCATTAAAACGAGGGCTTCGCCCTAGTTTTTACGGCCGTAGGCCGTCTTGTGCCACCTTAAAAAAAAACCGCCTTGCAGATATCTACAAGACGGTTTTAAGGTGCCCCGGGCGGGAGCACTTTACTATACTGATTATCAGCGTGTTACAAAAGCTCCAAGCTAAAATGCAAGCTATATAAGAGTGTCACAACATCCGGATGGTTGCTCTGAAAAAGGACACTGTCATGGTCTATGGGAGTCAGGATCAATTGACTGTCTCAACGAATAATTCCGGGAAGTTTGCGGGTGAGCCTAAAAAAACGTAACTTTATCATTTCGAATCGAAATCTGTTAATTCGACTATGAGTAAAAGAGTATATATCAGTGCGGATTACGCACCTAATGATGGAGACCGCAGTGTTATTGATGAACTCCACAAATGGGGGAATGACAACCTGCACAAGGTTGACTATTGCGATACGGCTCAAGTGGCATCAGGTAGCGTCTCGAACAATTCCAACTGCCGTCCTTGTGACTTGAAATTGGAATTCAACAGACAGATAAATGCTTCGTCAGCCGTAATTTTTGTTATAGGTGATAAAACCGCTAGTCGGACTGCCGGAAATTCCTGTAAGAGGTTATCGTCTGCAGCATTCTGTTCGTGTACGCCATATAAGCAGAATGCCAACGGCGCTACTTATTGCAAAGTATATAACCAGCCAACAACCCCAGGTCCAAATGACGATGTAGGTGAAATCAATTCGTATTCCTACCTTGAACATGAATTCCGACAGGCTCAGAAGAAAAAAAGGGCCATCATAGTTGTTTATAACTCGCTCAATAAACAACCTTCTTGGCTACCCTCATATATGAAAGGATATGAGAACGATGCGCAGCCATTCTGGGTAAGGAACTACTTGGGAGACCGAGTGGGTAACTATGCTTACATAAAGAAGGCTCTCGGTTATGAATAGAATCTGGAATTTCTTTTCCAATAAAGGGAGTACAGCGGCTTATGCTATTATAACAGCCATCTTCACACTCGTTCCGGAGGGTGTATTCCAAAAGGGATTCATTCAATGTACTTGGCCCGATACGGCTATTATAATGATAAATCGTCTGATTGTATGTGCGATTATACTTGTTCTCTCTAACGTAGCCTATCAGTACTATCGTAAGCACAGGAAATACGTTTGCATAAAAGGCAAATCCTATAATATTTCGGTCGAGTATGGAGATTTACTACAGATTGAAAAGGGAAAGAAAGTAATCAATTTCGATGAGTGTTTCAGCACAAGCATCGGAGAAAAACCGGAAGACATAAAAAAGGATTCAGTTTGTGGTCAATATCTGACAAAGCATCCGATTGAGGATATTCAGCAGTTGATTATTTCATCGGGTGTCAAGCCATCATGCAAATCGTCGTTCAATCAGAAAGACAGTTATACTTTAGGTACAATTATCCCGCGAGGTGATTTCCTCCTGATGGCTTTTGCCAAACTAGATAAAGACGGATTGGGCAAAATGACATACAGCCAATATTTGGAATGCCTGAATACGCTTTGGGTGCAGATTGACCGCTATCATGGAACAGATGATGTGTATCTGCCTATTTTGGGTTCCCGAATTACCCGCTTTGACAGAGAACTTACCCAACAAGAGTTGCTGGATATAATGCTATCCTCTTATCGTTTAAGCCCAAAGAAATTGAAACAGCCAAACACGTTACATATTGTTTGTAAAGAGCGCGAAGGATTCAGCCTAAATGACGCGTATGGAATCGATTGATGAATTGTTTTCAGGGAATAGGTAGAATGAAACATATTGACGGAAAGAATTATTTCGAGGACGGTGATGTCCTCTATGAAGTACTCGCTACTGGTAAAGATGGCGAGTATGAGGTGAGTGAAGTCGGTGTTACCATTGAGAATGATGTGAATTATGGCCGACGGACACACCTGCGGGGAAAGTCAAAATCATGGTATCAGGGTGACGAGTTCTCTTCGTACCAAGGGCTATACCTAACGAAAGAGGCGGCCAAAAAACGAGTGGATGAATTAAAAAAGAGGTTTAATAGTAATTAGACCACTAAAGATGAAAGCGTCACAGATTGGGAATTCCGAAGGGAAGTGCCCCCCTCTTTTCTTACGAACGTGAGTGTCTGAAAGTCAACATCAATCCCTAAGGGAGCTCATTGTCAAACCCTTGATTTCGCAATCCGCTGGTTGATTTTGGCGGCATTAATATGCCAAGACTGGAAAAGGTGATGGTGGATATTTCCGTTGATGTGGAATTCGGCTTTGCTCAGGGAGCAGAATTATATACAATCTTTGATAATCTATTGTCGTCCTTTGTCGTTAACTTGAAAGCTCTATACCGGTATGCCGATCGAAGAGCCCGGAGAAGCCTAGTTGAGAATATTGTAAAAGCCTGTGAGCCATGATATTGAAAGAAAGCAGAGAGTTGGAATGGATCCAGCAACTTCGAATACGCTAACCTTATACGAATCCGACTCTGATTGAGAAAGCCATCCGCGCCTTCAGCCGTTACCGCGACATCGACGAAGAGATGGCGAAAGAAGTTATCCTAAAATTGGAGTAACTTCTTTCAAAACTTATACTATTTCAGCACTTTATCTATAACTGTATTTTAGTATCTTTGTATAATTGGAAATATTTGTATCGGTTATATCGACAATGGCCAAAAAAGAAAAATTAAAGGCATCAACACATATGTCATTCAAAGAATGGCTAGAGGTGATAGTAGCTTTCATTGCTATCGCTTCTGTTGTTTTTAGTATTGGACGGTGGTCGGCAACAATGGACCATAAACTTGAACTTATGGAGATCCAACAAGTTCACAATACAGAGATTACAAATTTAAGAATCGAGTATAACCAAAGGCTTATCGAGGCTAACTCGCAATCTGCCATAGAGATTGCTCGCCTAAATGAAGAGATTCGTTCACTTAAATCTGAATTATCAAATGGACAATAAACGAAATAATTCTTCTCTTATGCTATTGTTGGCCTTGATATTACTCATTGCCTCAATGGCCATTGTGGCTTCTCGTTATATTTCTAAACTAGAACGCCAGATATATCAGAGAGATTCTCTTATCAGAGAACTTTCCATTAGTGACCAATTAGTAAAGGAGTATTTTAACATAGAAATAGATTCTACCGGCCACAAGGTTAGTTATTCTTTAAAGGATGATAAAAAAACAAGAGTGGTGGAAAGAATTGAAACAATCAGGGAGTCTCAATTCTCTTTTGATGGGAAGACGGTCTCTCCTGATGAGGTAATTAAGAAATACAACGAACTCCAAAATGAAGCTAATTCATTGAACAAAGAATATCATTCTTTAATCAATAAGTATAACTCCCTTGCCGACCAATTCAATTCTAACTACAAGATTATCGACTCATTGCGTACGGCTAAGAATATATCAGATTTAAAATTGAATTCAATTCAAAACGCATATGGGATTAAAGCTAATTGTGATGTTTCAGGAAACACATATAAGTTCTCTTTGAGCGGGACCAAGCAAATAGATTCTGCGCTTATGCTTCTTCCTTATTATAGGGATTTTATTAACTATGATCCCCAAGATAATACCTGGAATGTTGAATTGCCAAGGAAAAGAGGAATAGTGAAGATTCACACCAAATAGAACAATCTGAATAACTTACGCAATGAAAAGAGGTGGCACATCCTCTCTATACATAGCAAAATATCATTCTAGATTGCCAGAAGTGTCCTATTTCGGGTAGATATGGCAAATTATAGACGGTAAAGGCCCATTTCAAGGTATGGCTGAATTGTCGATATGACTCTCATCTGTTTAGCATAGTCCATGAGGAGAGAGATGTTTCGTTCTCTTCGATGAAGGTAGTTGCTTAGGATTTCGACAGCAACGTCTATCCCTATTTTATTCCGGAACTTAATGGCATCACACACACACTTCTCGATGCAGAATATCTTTACTCTATGGTTGGCGATTACGACCTCTTCAACGCCCATTGAGCAGTATTTTTCTTCCAAATAACAGAGAATGATGTCCGTTATTTTGGGTGCTACGATCTTCCTATGTTTTTCGATGGCGATATAGAATCCGTTGGGGATCTGTGTCGTCAGGTTATAGTAGTTTCAAGCAGAATACAGACAGATCACACCTCCTGGAACAATCCGTTCTATGTCCATCATCATTGTTGTCTGTTCTTCTGGAAGAATATACACACCATTTTTAATCCTGATGATATTGCCGGAGTTTAGCTCTTTATTGATCCCATAGTACCCTCGGGGCACGCTCAGCTCACGCGTCCGTATCGTTCCTCCACGTGCAGAGATATCTAATAGAAGATTTGTCACAGGGTGTATTGTTCGCAACAATATATACGGCTAATTATTGAAATAGCTGTAGTTTTTTATAATCCGAGGAGTAAAGAAGCGTCTTGAACGTTCAACCCCCACTACTACATTAACGAAGAGATAGTCACGGATGTGGCCCTGCTATTAGAATAATCTATCTTCCTCGTTTATTTGAAGCAGAAAAAACCTAACTTTGTGGAAAGTAGTTTTGTATGAGAACGATTGAAGAGCAATATGAACTCCTTGAGGGCCTCCTCGCGATTGCAAAGCGAGGTGGCGAGAATGGTGAATTAGATTGGCTGGAGTTCAAAACTAACATTGCAGAACAGAGTGCAAGTATTACCTACGAAGGTGTTGGAAAATACATCTCCGGCATGGCTAATATTGCTTGTGTCAAGTATAAGGATTATGCTTATCTGGTTTTAGGCATCGAAAATGCCACCTGGAATCCTGTAGGGACGAACCTTCGGATGCAAGATCAGAAAATCAACAATCAGGATTACCAGCTATGGCTGAGAAAACTTGTCGAACCACATATTCGTTTTGAGTTTGAGGAGTTTGAGTATAAAGGAAAGCATATTGTCATTTTCGAAATCCCGGCAGCGGTGGGAGAGCCTGTTACTTTCAAAGGAGAGGCATACATCCGAATCAATAGCAATTTAACCAAATTGAAGGATTTCACAGACTATACCCGTCAGATCTACACTTCTCAGCAAGACTGGAGTGCTCAGATTATTAAAGACGCAACACTTGATGATCTAGATCCAAAGGCTATCGCCCGAGCACGGGAGCTTTACATAGATAAGCATCAGCACCTTGCAAGCGATGTTGCTTCTTGGGACGACAAGACGTTCTTGAATAAGGCCAAGATTACCAGGAACGGCAGGATTACAAATACTGCAATAATTCTTCTCGGAAAGGAAGAAAGTGAGGTATTGATTTCACCTGCGGTTTCCAAAATACGTTGGATTCTTAAAGGAACCGATGGTGTAGAACGAGACTATCGAATCCTATCCTGCCCGATGGTGTTGGCCATCGACGAAGTATTCCACTTAGTTCGTAACTTGAAGTATCGGTATATCAATCCAAATCTAAGAACCCTGTTCCCTGAAGAGATTGACACATACGAACCATATGTGATTCGAGAGGCGCTCAATAATGCCCTCTTATGTAAAGGTTTACATAAGAGGATTTATGTAAAGTCGTAGATTATGTAAAGTAACCCCGCCCACAAGTGCGTAGAAAGCCGTTTTGAACGGGATTCACTTTACATAATATCATCAGTATTTCTGCTGCAAGTCCTTCAAGTAAGC
>Ga0256407_10004327_pt1 | contig 23882 bp, 18 predicted proteins | sample RumenRJG_04DNA_FD_193489 | JGI IMG/M metagenome (GOLD analysis project Ga0256407, IMG submission 193489) | Bovine rumen microbial communities from Lethbridge, Alberta, Canada - RJG_04 | ecosystem: Host-associated > Mammals > Digestive system > Stomach > Rumen | place: Canada: Alberta... | reverse complement strand
AGCCTGTTGCCGCTCCAGCCCATCAGAAAATAAGTGCCAAAATCCTTGCTGACACACCAATAAAGTAAGGCCATGATGACGATCGCCGTGTTCGTTTCACCCAGCCAGGTCATCTTTGAAAGGAAAGCAGCCAAAAACGCACCTGTACCGTTTCTAAAATCCTGTAGAGCCAGGAGAATGTTGATGTCCATATTCTTCCTCCTTTTGGACAGCCAATATAACCCTTTTTGAGGACAACAGCTTCAATCCCTTTTTTAACAGCATATTTACTCTTTTTTGGGACAAAAGCTTCAATCCTTTTTTAACAGCATATTTACTCTTTTTGTGGGAAAGCAAATTCAATCCTTTTTCTTGGACAAAAGATCCGAAATCTTATTGACGAGAACACCGACGACAATGGCGCCGATAAATGTCTCCGGGCTGAGGAGATTATCTTTGAGCCAGGAGAGGGGGCCCTTTGCTTTTGTGGAGGCAGATGATTCATCGCCGCTGCTGTCCGCTGCGGAATCTGTTCCGGACGGCTGGCCCGGGTCAGGGGAAACTGCCTGGCCTCCGGTTTCCGAAACGTTTTCCGAAACGTTTTCAATCTCGTTTTCCGGACCATTTTCCAAACCGTTTTCCGAACCGTTTTCGGAACCGGCTGCAGGAATATTATCTGAAGGATCAGAGTAGGGCCCATCTGTGGATGTCTCGGCAGCGGCTCCGCCTTCGTTTGATGTTCCGGCCGTGTGAACACGGAAACTGTATTCGCCGGCAATACCAAAGGATTCCACCATCAGAATGTATTCGCCGGGCGGCAGCTGCAATTCTTCCTGCCGGCCATTATCTGTGATCATGGAGTACAGGATGTTTTCGTTGAGATCCCTGATTGTAAGTTCCAGCCCCGCAGTAGAGGAACACTCTATGGAAGATACAGGCGTCGGGGCAGTCAGCCTGAATGTATGCTGCTCGTGGAAGGTATCGTCGGAGGAGCTGTGAAAGAATCCCTCATAAGACTGGTCACATACTATATTTTCCGGCGGCATGTGCAGGGATGTCTCCTTTAGAAAAAACCTGTAGTCGCCGGAAGTATCCGCGTATGAGACATAAACACAGACAGAATATGAACCGGGATCCAGATAGAAGCGGCGGTGTTCCGGGCTTGACATAGTGCTCACCCAATCGTCACAGAGCAGGTTCTCATCAGCGTCCATGACTTTGACCCGAAGATTCTGGCTGGTATGTGTGATAAAATGCAGCTCCACAAGCCCTGCATCTGAAAGCGAGAAAGGATACATACCCGCCAGCGTCTCTCCTGAAAAGCTGTTTTCGTCAACCGGCGTGATGGTTCCCTCTATATAGGTTCCGTCCATCGGCACAGTATCCGGAGCATCGGATGAAGATGCAAGGACCGTCATTGCCAGCGGAAAAGAGATGAGAGCCGCGAGTATAAAAACGAGTATAAAAAAAAGAAACAGGCCGCAGAATCGATTTATTTTGCCCACCAAATAACGCACTGTCCCAAGCCTCCATGATTGCCTTCCAAATCCGCGATCAACAAATGCAACAGAGTTATTATACCGTGATGTACCCACAAAAGAAAAGAAGGATCTCCGCTGCCCCGGGATTGTGATGACCCCGGACAGTGGAAATCCTTTGATTTATCGGCTTTTTCGCGATCTGCCTAATTCATATTTGGTGACATCGATCTTCACGGCGCCCTCCGCATGAAAAGTAATGCGGTCGGCACTTTCTGTTGTGTACATGGTCGCCGTCATGACTTTTCGGCCATCCTCGATGAATACTTCCGCACTGTATCGGTCGAGCAGGATCCGGAGATTCAGATCGGTCACATCCGTATCGATCCGGCACTGTGCCTGATTAAGGATGGCACGCCTTGTTCCCGAGAAGGTACGGTCGATCTGCAGGACTGCCGTTTTCGGATAAAAGCACAAACTGGTATAAAATTCATCATTTTGCGCAAAGCGCATCTCAAAAGAGCGATAGACCTTATCCGCAGCGGGACGTATGCGCAGCATCAGATCCAGAATCCGTCCTCTGACCCCCTCCAGCTCACAGACTGTTTTTTCTCCCGGGTCCCGTATTATCTTTCCGCCGTTTCTTTCTCCGTTCCTTTCTCCGTTCCTTCCGCCGTTCTCTCCTTCCGCGTCCGAAACTATGACATCCTTATATTCCCTCTTATTGAAGCGGTAGTCTTCCAGTTCCCTGATCGGTTTTTGATACAGCCGTCCGTCACGAAGAGACAGCTCTCTGGGAACGCTCATCTGACCGGCCCAGGGAGCATCGGACGCCCTGATCGAAAAGGCATCCACGTTCTGCATCCATCCGATCATGATCCTCCTGCCCTCAGGAGTCAAAAGTGTCTGCGGGGCGTAAAAGTCAATGCCATAATCCACGGACATACTGCCTGTTTCCGTAAAGGTCATCGTTTCTTCATCCAGATCGCCGACCAGACACAGCGCATTATTGCCCCCATGAAATTCAAGGCCTTTCGGGAGCATATCCATCACGCTTACGATCAGCACATGCTTTCCGTCAAGAGGGAAGAAATTCGGACATTCCCACATCACACCGAATCGGTTATTATTGCAGATCAGTGTCTTCACATATTTCCATTGAAATCCGTTATCACTCTCATAAAGAAGAACCTGTCCTCCTGCCTGTGCGTCTCTGCCGGCAAGATAGCAATAGTAGCCGCCTTCCGGACGCTTTTCCAGATAGGGATCCCGGAAATCAAAGCGGCTGCCCCCCTCCGGAATCATATCGGAATCAATGACAGGATTCTCTTCCGCTTTTTCATAATTGATGCCGTCACCCACTGCGACACTCTGTGTCTGTACTTCCCGCATCACCTGACCAGGTTGTTCTTCTTTGCGGACAGAGGTATACATGAGGAGCTGCCTGCCATCTTCCAGCTCGACCGCGCCGCCGGAAAAACAGCCGTCGCGGTCATATTCCCTGTCAGGCGCAAGCGCTGCCGGGAGATACTCCCAGTGCAGCAGATCATCGCTGACTGCATGTCCCCAATGGATATTGTTCCACCGGGAAGAATAGGGATAATACTGGAAAAACATATGATAACGGTCCTTATAACGGGAAAAACCGTTTGGATCATTCAGCCATCCGGAAGGGGCGGTCAAATGGTAGGCCGGGCGCTGTTTTTTCGAAATGGCAGCCTCTGCCTGTCTTTCATACAAACGTGCTTCTTCCAACAAATGACTATACATGCCGATCCTCCGCTTTATGGCCCTGCTCCTGCATCTCCTTCTCTTCTAATTTGACAAAAATCGGATTATACAGCAAGGCACAAAGATATCCCGGAAAGCTGATTCCCATTAACAGCACCAGCGGAAACACATATTGATAGAATGCAGCATATGCCAGCCAGAATCCGGCCACAAAAAAGAGCATGGCCAGAGTCCGCGGAAAAAAGGCAAGTGTCAGAACCATGGCGTTTTTTATAGTAACCGGAACAGTATTCTCATAACGGGAAAGCAGAGCAAATGAATAAATGCCCACTGCCAGTATAAATCCGCCTGCCAGTATGAGCATCACATAGAACACCGTGGAATGCATTGCAGGTACCGAACGGACGATGTCATAATCAAAAATCAGGAACAGTCCCAGAAGAAGAAACAGAATCCCCATTATAGTTCCCTGACGGAGATTTCGTTTAAAAGACTTGAAAAAAGGTTTTATGATATGGACTTCCTCCCCCCTTACCATATGCCACAGAATGTCATCCCTTGCGGTAAGGGCTGCTCCATATGTCACAACGGGAAGCATACAAAGAAACGTCACCGCATTAAGGATGATAAGATCCCCCGCAGTGCCGAGTGCCTGCATGAGCGGATTCTCAGAGTCAAAAACAGCGCTTATTTTATCCAACATATGTTATACCCCTTGTCTGAAAGTTCCCTGAAAGGCATTGTCCCGGCCCATATCAACACCGCCCTCTGCACCCCGACCGGCCCGTGTCCCTCCGCAAGGCGGAAAATACATTACAATGGCTGTGTCATAAAGGTGTCATAAAGAAAATGCAGGGGGCTGAATGATAGCCCCCTGCGTGTTACTATTCACGGTCTCCACGTTCGAGGTGTTTTTGCATGGGTTTTTCATGCAAAAACCCGAGTAAAACGGAGTTTGCCCATGATCGAAGAGCATTTGGAATGTGCAGACACAAGTTACTATCACAGTTCCAAAGGGACTGTGATAGTAACCCCTGCATTCTCACTCCTGAAAATCAGCACTATATCTGCCTTTTATTAACCCTTGACTGCGCCGGATGTAACTCCTTCCACGATAAATCTCTGAAGGAAGACATACAGAATCAGTATTGGCAGCATGGCAAGCAGAAGAGCCGCCATGACCAGTCCGATATCAGTCGAATAAGTGCCATAGAAAGCCTGTGTGGCAATCGGAATCGTGTACAGCTCCTTTTTGGTCAATACCAGGCTGGGCAGCAGATAATCGTTCCAGAATGCCATCGCGTCGATGATTGCGACAGTAGCGACCGTAGGCTTGAGCAGCGGGAATACGATCTTCCAGAATGTCTGCCAGCGCGAGCATCCGTCGATCAGAGCCGCCTCTTCCAGATCCAGCGGGATGTTGGTGTGGATTGCTCCATGGAACATGAATGTCGCCATAGATACAGAAAAACCGGTATGCATGAGGATCAATGTCAGCCTGTGGTTCAGGACACCAAGTGTTCCGCCATACACGGAAACCAGCGGAACCATCAAAACCTGAAAAGGAATGACCATCGATGCGATCATAGCCGAGAAGAGCAGAGTACACGCAAACCACTTCTGATTGCGTACGAGGACAAACGAAGCCATCGATGAGACAAGGATCGTAAGCACAGTGGAAATGATGGTAATAATGGCAGAGTTGGTGAACACCTGCCAGAAGTTCATCTTCTTCATGGCTTCCGGGAAATTCTTTAAAGTGAACCCGTGTTTTCCGATCAGAGACAGCGGATCAGTAGTGATATCTGCCTTTGTCTTAAACACGTTGATCACGACAAGAATAAACGGGGCGATAAAACAGATAAAAAGAACGAGCAGCACGATCCACATGATCGCTTTCATTACTTTTTTATTTCTTGCAGCTTTTTCGTTCTCGGTCATTATGCAGCCACCTCCCCTTTCTTGCCGATATACACTTGCGTGATGCCTATAACCGCGCAGATCACGAACAGGATCAGCGCCTCAGCCTGGCCAAGTCCGTAATTCTTGTATGTAAATGCCTGATTATAGACGTGCATAGCTGCCATGACGGAGGATCCGAAAGGTTCGCCCTTTGTCAAAGACAGGTTCACATCGTAGACAACAAAGCATCTTGTTATAGCGAGGAAGATACACTGGACGAAAGATGCGCGCATCAGCGGTATGGTAACATTCCACATAGCCTGCGACGGTGTGCACCCGTCAATCATAGCCGCTTCTTTCAATGAATCGGAAACACTCATAAAGCCGGCGACATAAATCAGCATCATGTAACCCGCATATTGCCAGACCGAGACAAGGATCAGGCAGAACATGGCTCCGTTCGTAGTTGAAAGCAGTGAATTTGTTGATCCTCCGCTTATACTGTTGGCGATTGCCACAAACGCGCGGTTAAAAACGAATTTCCAGATATATCCGAGGACGATACCTCCGATCAGGTTCGGAATGAAGAATCCTGCGCGGAAGAAATTCTGTCCTTTAATACCGCTTGTCACCAGATATGCCAATGCAAACGCAACGATATTGATCAGGATAACGGAAAACAGAGAATAGATTGCTGTCCGTCCGAGAGCATGCCAATAATCGCTGTCCGCAAAAGCAGCGGCATAATTGGCAAATTTTACGAACGGTTTCACTTTTGAAACACCGTCCCAGCTGGTAAACGTCAGATAAATACCGTAAACAAACGGGATAACCATAACGCTGAAGAAAAGAGCGGCAGCAGGTCCTGCAAACATCAGAAACTGTTTGACCTTATAAGACATGGAGTTAACTTTCATGGTGTCCCCTTCTTATTGGCAGAATGCAGGGACCTCACGGTGACGCAGGTCCCTGCATTCAGTTGTACAGTTGATAAATGTCCAGATTCTAAGGAACTGTTGAAACTGTTCATGGTGTGCTTTACACATGATTCACACAGCATCCTGGACTATCGGTTCCTTACAGGAACACGGCAGTTATATCAGTGTGCACCCACTTCTGCTGTTTTCCAGTAGTCAGTAATCTCAGCCGCAAAATCTGCCCGCTTGATCGAATCGGATAAATATTTCTGGAAAATGGCGCCCGCCTTTGCGTAATGATCATCCGGAAGGTAATTATAGTTGGGGATCAGTGCATCCGCATCCGTATAGGCCTTGACAGATGCGCCAAGAGGATCGGTAACCGAAAGAGTGATGTTGGAATATGCAGGAACAAGCGCGCACTTGTTGACGATAAAGTCCTGTCCTTCCTCATCATAGACAAGCCAGTTGAGGAAATCTTTTGCAGCCTGCTGCTGTTCCGGGGAAGTATTATCGGAAGAATCGATAAAGAAATACTTGGAGCCTCCGCCCACAAGCTTCTCATTTGTTCCGTCACCGCTGTTGTTGGGAACAGGCATCATGCCCATGTTCTCAGAATAATCATATTCATTGATCACGGACCAATCCCAGTTTCCTCCGAACATAAAGGCGATCTCGCCTTCTGCCAGTTTCTGCTCTGTGATCTCACGCTCTGCGGAAATGGCACCCTCTTTCGCATAGTTGTAGGCTTTGAGAACATCAAATGTATCCATAAGCGCATTGAACTTGGGATCGTCAGCAAGCTTTATGGAACCATCCTTGATTCCCGCTATAAAGGCATCCGGATCTTCCTGCTGTTCGTACACTTCCGCGAGGAAATGCGCAGCCAGAGACCAGTCCTCCTTCATAACGCCGGTAGGAGCAGCCATTCCTCCAGCTACAAGTTCATCGCAAATGGCTTTGAAGTCCTCAGTAGTCTTGATCGAGGCGGGATCAAAGTCTTTACCTAAAGTATTTTTGATCGCATCCGCATTATAAATAATGCCGCGCGCTTCGATACAGACCGGGAATCCATAGACTTTGTCATCGATCGTGATTTCCTGTGTAGTATCATTCACCCAGTCCTGATCCGAAAGATCCAGAGCGTGCTCTGCCGCAAGCGCATATACATCCTTGGCGTCTACCATGGAGAGTGTATAGGGCTCATTGGAAGCATATTTCGTGGACAGATGAGCTGCCACTGTATCGCTGGAATAATAGACCTCGACGCCGACGCCTGTCTTCTCAGTATACTCCGCCGCCATCTCTTCCATCTGGCTCTGAATTTCCATCTTAGAGTTGAATATTGTGATATTGACACCGGTGCTCTCCGCACCGCCGCCTGAAGCTGCACCTGAGCCGCCTCCGCAGCCTGCAAGCGCACCCACCACAATCGCTGCCGCCAGGAAAGCTGCAGCTGCCTTCCTGATATTCCTGTAAATCATTTTTTCCTCCCTTCCCCATTTCGGCAGACCTTTTCTGTCGAAACATGTGCAAATTGACGAAAGTAACCGGTTACTCATAGAATACAATTAGCATATTCCCCAAATAAAGTCAATAGTTAATAGAATCATCCAACACATTCAACAATTTGCAGACCGCTCGTGTTATACTAATGCAAAAATGCAGTACAATACCCCACGCTTTATATAGAAGAACCAGGATATAACATGGGTGAAAAAAGAGTTACTTTCAAAGACATCGCCAATCACACAGGCTTTTCAAAAACTACGATCTCCCGCTATTTTAATAAGCCCGATTATCTGACCCCCGAGAACCGGCAAAAGATTTCCATGGCGCTCAAAGAGCTCCATTACAAAGAAAACAAAGTCGCTCAGATTCTCGCCAGGGGAGAGACCAATTTCATAGGCCTGATCGTCCCTCACATGTTCATGAGTTTTTACTCTCATTTACTGGACAGGTTTCTGCACACCTATGATCATTTCGACTATAAGTTCCTTGTTTTTTCCGGTGGAGCCGATCCGGTTTCGGAGAGGAAATATATCAGGGAACTTCTGAGCTATCAGATTGAAGGCCTCGTTATACTCAGTCATATGATTCCTTCGGAAGAACTTGCTTCTTATGACATCCCGGTTGTCGCCATTGAGCGGGAAGACCGCGCCATCAGCAGCGTCAACACAGACAATTACACCGGCGGAGTAATGGCAACAGAATTGCTGATCAGAAATCAATGTGACCAGCTGATCTATGTCTGCACGGATTCCCGGCAGGAGGTCCCTTCCTATGACCGGTACAGAGGTTTTCTGGACACCTGTCAAAAAAACGGAATTGCCCAGGATGCCTTTTTCCGCGACTCGATCTTTTCATACCAGATGATGTACCAGTTTTCAGAACATGCGTTGAATTGCATCTGCAATAGCCACGATGGAAAGAAAAAGGGGATTTTCTGCAGCAACGATGTCACTGCGAATATTATGCTTAACCTCCTGTTCCGGAAGTACGGCTGCCTGCCTGACGATTTCCGCATCATCGGATTTGATGATTCTCCCACTGCACAGGAATCGGTCCTCCCCCTCAGCAGCATCAGACAGCAGATCGATCTGATCGTAGCTGAAGCAATGAGAATTCTGGACAGCCAGATAAGGGCCCGGAAGGACGATCCTTCGTGTATTCTTCAGCCGAAGCACAGTCTTATTGAGCCTCAGCTGATCATAAGACAGACAACATCCGGATAAAACATGAAACGGCCGTGTCATAAAAAGCAGCTGCCTATCCTTTTTGTTTTCGCGAAAGGATACGCAGCTGCTTCTTTTGGTTCAGATTAATAAATACCCTGACGCTTATTAGAAATCGTATGTCATGCACTTGGGTGAATGTGCTGCTACTGAATCCGCATCATACCAGACCAGGTTGTTGCCCGTTTCTTTTTCGAACAGCTGGATCAGTTCAGGGCTTGTGGTATAGTTGACAGTCTTTCCAATGGAGACGTCCATGTCAAGGCCGACGGTCTGCAGGACCATGACTACGTCATCGCCTTCGCAGTTCACATGAAGGTCAACCTCGGAACCCAGCATTTCGGAGACTTCGATCTCACCCTTGAGCTGTCCTTCGCCGATCCTGATGTGCTGAGGGCGAATACCGCAGACGACATCGCAAGGCTGCTGACCTTTCTGTTTCAGTGCCTTCTGCTGGAAATCACTGAGCTTGTACTCAACGCCCTTGATCACAGCGTAGTAAACACCATTCCTGCATTCCAGCTTGCAGTTGTCAAAGAAGTTCATGACCGGCATGCCGATAAAGCCTGCGACAAACAGGTTGACCGGGCGGTCAAAAAGGTCCTGAGGAGTTCCGATCTGGTTCACATATCCGTCTTTCATGATGACGATACGATCGCCGAGGGTCATTGCCTCAGTCTGGTCATGAGTGACATACATGAATGTCGTGTTGATCCTCTTGCGGAGTTTGATGATCTCCGCGCGCATCTGGTTACGCAGTTTTGCGTCCAGGTTGGAGAGCGGCTCGTCCATCAGGAATACCTTCGGATCACGGACCATCGCTCTTCCAATGGCAACACGCTGACGCTGTCCGCCGGAGAGTGCCTTCGGCTTACGCTCAAGATACTGCGTAATGTCAAGGATCTCCGCCACTTCGCGGACTTTTTTGTCAATCTCGGCCTCCGGTGTCTTTTTGAGTTTCAGCGCAAATGCCATGTTTTCATAAACAGACATGTGCGGATACAGTGCATAGTTCTGGAAGACCATCGCGATATCGCGGTCCTTCGCGGCAATATCATTGACCAGTTTCCCGTCAATGTAGAGTTCGCCGCCGGAAATTTCTTCGAGACCTGCCACCATACGCAGGGACGTCGACTTTCCGCATCCGGACGGTCCGACCAGCACGATAAACTCCTTATCATCGATATGGAGGTTAAAATCATGCACTGCCGTAACCTTGTTGTCGTACACCTTCTTCATGTTTTTGATTAACACTTCAGACATTTTTCCGGCCCTGACATCCCAGCCTCCGCTAACGAATGCCTCACAAATACCCGGTAAAAGAGTAAATGCATTACGACAGGTCTCCACACTGCCGCACCGTGAGCCGCACGGGTCTTCTCCTTTTCTTTACTTGTCCGCTGCCCATGCCGTGGAGTGAAACAGCGTCAAGGTATTTGATAAAAATATAGCAGACTAACTCAACGCTTAACATGTGATAATGTCAGTTCTATATGTAAAAATGTGCGGTTTGTATACAAAAAGTAACCGGTTACCCCTGCGAAGGAGTAACCGGTTACTTTTACAAGAAGCTGCCATGGGGGGCCTCGTCTTTTTGAAGTTTGTCCTGAAGCCGGTCCGGAGCTTTTTGAAGAGATTTACAAGGTCTCTGCTCCCCCGGCCGGAGATACTATTATCATGAAATCCGGCGGAAATACAGCTGGAAGGCGGGGTAATCTCCGGTCACAAGCGGGAAGGTATAGCCGGCGTTCATCAGCATGGCTCCGCTGAAGGTCTTTCTCCACTCCTGATAAGGAATTTCGGAGGGGATGACGCACTGGCGCCCTGCAGACTCGTCCGTAAGTTCATAGACCGCGTCCGGATCCAGGCCCTTGAGGCGGATGTTTATGGGCGCCGCATTGGGCTGGATATCGGTGATGACCAGATTCAGAAGTGTCTCGCTCCTGTCCTCCGCAGTGAACTGCCACGCCTCATAGGCCTCCTCACCAATATTCGTGAGGCGGTAATACAGTCCTCCCTGGATCAGATCATAATGCTTCCTGAAAACAGCAATCTGCTCCCTGACCTCCTCTTTTTCCTCATCGGTCAGTTTGGAGGGATCCAGCTCATATCCGAAGGTCCCGGACATGGCGACGACGGCCCTCGTGTGGAAAGGTGTTCTCCGGCCGGTCTGATGGTTGGGTGAGGCGGAGACGTGGGCGCCGACTGTACTCACGGGATAGCCGAAGGAAGAACCGTACTGAATACTCAGCCGCTTGATCGGATCTGTGTCGTCCGAGCACCAGATCTGAGGGGAATAGCACATGATCCCCGCATCAAAGCGGGATCCTCCGCCGGCGCAGCCCTCCAGCAGCACGTTCGGGAAGTTTGTTGTCACACGGTTCATCAGATCATAGATGCCCAGCACATATCTGTGCAGTACCTCTCCCTGCCTTCCGGCAGGCAGGGCAGCTGAGTAAGCATCAGAGATCGACCGGTTCATATCCCATTTGAGATACTCAATATTACATTCATTGAATAATTTTTCGATCCGCTCGTAGAGATAATCGACGACCTCACGGCGGGACATATCCAGGACCAGCTGGTTCCTAGAGCGTGTCGGAACTCTTCCGGGCATGGCAAAGGCCCAGTCAGGATGATGCCGGTAAAGATCCGAATCTTCATTCACCATTTCAGGCTCCATCCAGATTCCGAACCGCAGGCCTTTTGCGTTGACCTGCTCTACCAGGCTCTTAAGTCCGCCTTTGATCTTATTTTCGTTGGCAAACCAGTCCCCCAGACCGCTGTCGTCGCTGTCTCTTTTGCCGAACCAGCCGTCGTCCAGCACCAGCATCTCGATTCCCATCTTCGCGGCTTCATCCGCGATCTCAAGGAGCTTTTCACTGGTAAATCCGAAATAGGTGGCTTCCCAGTTGTTGATCAGAACCGGCCTTCTGGCAAACTATATTTTCCGCGGCAGACATGATGACGGATGAACCGGTGATAGCAGTGAGACATCGATGTAAGGCCCCGGTCCGTAAAGGTCATGATCACTTCAGGAGTCTCGAATTCTTCGCCCGGCTGCAGGGTCCACGCAAACTGGTCGTCATGGATCCCCATGGCGATTCTGACGCTTTCAAACTGATCCAGCTCCACATCCGCTCTGAAACCGCCGGAATAAACCAGCATGAATCCGTAGCAGTCGCCGTGGTCTTCATCCGCCCTGCGGCCGCAGAGGACCACGAACGGGTTCTCCTGGTGACTGGATGTGTTCCTGGTCGATTGCACTGTTTTCACCAGATGGGTCAGACGCTCACGTTCTGCCTGGCGCTCAAGGGTATGCTTCCCATGAAAATGGATCAGGTCCCACCTGCCGTAGGGGATATCCAGCGACATGGATAAAGCTTTGTTCAGAATGACATCTGACTGCGCCCCGTTGCGGAACCTGACAGCTCTTGTGATGATATCTTTTTTCTCAAAGACACCGTAGAGAAGTTCCGCGCTCAGTTTTGTGACCGGATCTTCGAGGAGGACGGACAGAGTCTCCGCTTCACTCTCATCTCCATAAGATGCAGGCAGGCTCTGAAAGCTGTATTTTCCCCTGGCAATGGAATGGGAGACATACCTGAAATCCGCTCCATAGCTCCCGTCAGCATTTTGCACGGCAAGCGAGCTGATCCGAAAATCTCCGACACCATAGCCTGTATATTCCTGCGGCATTGTGTTAAATGAGATTCTTCTGCTCGGATAGGCCTCGTCGGGGTTGCCCGCACAGGCTCTGTCATAATCCTGATACAGATAGCTCATATCCCGCCCCTGTATCTTTTTTCCGTAATACAAATGCTGCAGAAAACCGTGCGGGTCCACCCGCAGCTGGTAGGTCGTGTGCAGCGTATCGATTGTTATGGTCCTGCTCTCTTTCTGATATTGTATACTCATCGCTGGCTCCTGTAACAGGGCAGGGGCTGCCGCGCTGCCCTCTGCCTTCCGACCGGCCCGTTTCCGCCGCAAGGCGGAAAATGCATTTCACGGCACGTGTCTTAAAAAGAACGATATCTTAAACGATAAAATCGTACCTTTTAAAATCCCGGGTTAACATGGAAAAATGTCATGTACTCCTATCTGCATGTGAGTTATTCGCATTCATTCCTTTCGCTGTGAATTCAATCAGCTCCGGAGGAGCCGCGCGGTATTCAGTGGGCGAAATGTTATATTTATGCTTAAATGCCTTTGAAAATGACAGCGCGTCATTGTAGCCGACAGCAGCCGCAATGTGACCGACCGGCATGTCCGACCCCCGCAGCAGCTGCGCCGCGCGCTCCAGGCGGACCTGGATCAGAAATGCCTGGGGAGACATTTTCATCTCCCGCTTGAAGGTATTGGACAGGTAACTCCGGTTGATGCCGATCCTGTCCGCGATATCCGATATTTTGAGTTTTGTGTTATACATACTCAAAATCAGATCTCTGGCCATTTTTACATAGATAATATCCGAGTATTTCTTTTCCGCATTGTCTGTCTGATTATATTCCATCATGACTGCCATGAACTCAAAGAAGGCCGACGTCCTCTTCAGCTCATTCACATATGTCAGCCGCCTTGCATCAAAGATGCGCTCCATGCAGGTGCTGAGTATATCCGCGTTCCCCATCGGAATGACCGGGTTTTCCCTGGTAAATCCGATTCTCTCTACTGTTTCTTCGGCGGCAAATCCATTGAATCCTACCCACATATAAGACCATGGATCCTTCATGTCCGCCCTGTAATAGGTCCGGACACCCGGATAAATCAAAAAAGCACTTCCCCCGCAAACCTCGAATTCCTTTCCCTGAACCCTGTAATTTCCTCTTCCGGAGGTAACAACATGAATCAGATAATTTCTCCTGATGAAAGGCCCGAAAAACCAGCCGGGCGAACAGTTCTCTTTTCCGCAGTAGGACAAATTCAGCGAGTTCATGCCCCCTATGCCGGAAGTCCGCTGAAGATCCTCCAGGCATTTATAGTTCAATGCTTCTGTATAATGAACCAGTGTATTTTCCATTGGATGCTCCTTTTAGGAATCCTTCCGCGTTTGGCAGTATTCTTTTGTAAAATACCCTGTTTTTGAAGCAAAACACTATCAGCTGCGAATACCTTTCAGGGGTAGCCTTTTTGGATGAATACTGTTTTCTCTGTGCGAATATCAGCATTTATATCAACAAATGTTTACAAAATATGGATTATTTTTGTCATTTGTACCTGCTCCCGCCCACATTGTATACCCTCCCTCCGCTGAATATCAATAAGGGCAGGCAAATTTTGTTAACCGGTTACTTTTACGCGTTACAGTTCAGGCCATGCTGAATACAATACGCCTTTTCTTCCTCTTTCATTGTGTAGTATATTTTATTGTGTAATATAATGACCCGGCATGGTATCACACGGCTGTCACGGAAATACGACGGATGTTTTTGAGTAATATGAAAGAATCTGAAAAGGAGCGATTGGCAGTAAGATGGAAGAAAGAAAGTGGTGGAAAGAAGCAGTCATCTATCAAATATATCCGCGGAGTTTTGCGGACAGCAGCGGCGACGGAATCGGGGATCTGAACGGAATCACCGCGCATCTGCCTTATCTGCAGAAGCTGGGGGTGGATGTCCTGTGGCTGTCCCCGGTCTACCAGTCCCCCAATGACGACAACGGATACGACATCTCAGATTATCGGGCGATCATGAAAGAATTCGGCACAATGGAGGATTTTGACCGCCTGCTGGCGGAGGCACATGCGCTCGGCCTCAAGATTGTCATGGATCTGGTGGTAAACCACACATCCGACGAGCACCCCTGGTTCATCGAGAGCCGCAGTTCCAGGGACAGTGCTTACAGGGACTACTATATTTGGAAAGAACCCCGGGACGGGCGCGAGCCCAATAACTGGCCATCCTGTTTCTCCGGCTCCGCCTGGGAGTACTGCGAAGAGACAGGCATGTACTACCTGCATCTTTTTTCAAAAAAACAGCCGGATCTCAACTGGGAAAACCCGCAGGTGCGGCGGGAAGTCTATGACATGATGACATGGTGGTGTGAGAAAGGAATCGACGGTTTCCGCATGGACGTCGTGAGCTTTTTCAGCAAGGATCAGCGCTTCCCGGACGGGGCCGCCGCGCCGGGAGAAAAATACGGGGACTTCGGGCCCTTTGTGATCAACGGTCCCCGCATTCATGAGTTTCTGCGGGAGATGAACCGCGAGGTCCTCTCAAAATACGATCTCCTGACAGTCGGCGAAGCCGCCGGCGTCAACATCGAAGAGGCAAAAAAATACGCCGCGGCGGACGGCTCGGAGCTGAACATGGTCTTCCACTTCGAGCACACCGACGGGGCGGCGGCGGATCAGAAGGTTGTCGGGAAATGGGATCACGGAAAGCCCCGCATGCCCGTCATCCGTCAGATCCTGAACAAATGGCAGCTGGAACTGGAGGGAAAGGCCTGGGGAAGCCTGTACTGGGACAACCACGACCAGCCCAGGGCGGTCTCCCGCTTCGGGAACGACGCCCCCGACTGGCGCGTCCTCTCCGCCAAGATGCTGGCCACCTGCCTGCACCTGCAGAAAGGGACGCCCTATATCTACCAGGGCGAAGAGCTGGGCATGACCAACACCCCCTTCGCTTGTCTCGAGGACTGCCGGGACATCGAATCCATTAACGCCTACCGCCAGTATGTGACAGAAATGAAGATCATCTCAGGAGAGGAGATGATGCAGTGCATCCGCACCATGGGCCGCGACAACGCCCGCACTCCGATGCAGTGGGACAGCTCCGCCAATGCAGGCTTCACCACCGGCACCCCCTGGATCATGGTCAATCCCAACTACACACAGATCAACGCGGAGGCGGCCCTGGCGGATCCGGACTCGGTTTTCTACTATTATCAGAAGCTGATCCGCCTGCGCCATGAACTTCCCATCATCGCCTACGGAAGATTCGAACCCCTTCTGGAGGACAGCGACGCCATCTACGCCTACAGGCGCATCATGGACGATCAGATTCTCCTTGTCGCCTGCAACTGGACCTCCGCCGAACAGCCCTGTGCCCTGTTCACACCAGATCCTGCGGAGGCATCCTCTAATACACTTACAGAAGCTGTACAGGATACATATGCAGCCCCGCCGCAGGAGCTCATTTCCAACTACAGCGCGCACAAATCCGGCATTCTGCAGCCCTACGAAGCACGGGCTGTGCTGTACAGAATAAATTGACGGGTATTTTTAACGTGTTTACCCATATAACAACCGCAGGGACGGTCCTTTCTTTTCTGTCCCCCTGTTTCATGAAAACAGGGGGTCGGAAACAAAAGGACCATCCCCTTGCACACATGAAAACAGGGGACGGCCCCAAAAGGACCGTCCCCTTACACATCCCTTACACAAGCGGAAACATCAGCTCGACCCTGAATGCCTTGTCTTTACATTCAGATTGACAGCTTCCGCCCATCTCCTTCATCATGCTTCGTATACTCTGAATACCTATTCTGTTTCCCTCCACTGTTTCATCCGTCACTGCGATCCGGTTTTGGAACAAGAGCCCGATTGCATCCTCTCTTTCCACCTCCTCAATTTTGATCGGATATTCCGGATCCGCATATTTCACAATGTTCGACATGATGTTATCCATAATGCGGACAAGATAATCTGTATTGTAACGAATCTGTACGGCTGCCCACCGGACATGCATCTCTGTACGAAAACCTCTTTGTTCCAGATAGCAGCTGGTTTCAGAAAGAAGCTCATAAAACACTTCTGAGAAGGAATCTTCTTCCAGATCTGTTTTTGTTTCTTTACATGTGCCGAGGGAATAATTCAAAAGGCTGTCTGTCCTTTCCTTGAGCTGCTGTGCCTTTTGATCAATCTTTTGTATATACTGTATTTTTTGATTATCATCTTTTGTTTTTCCTGCCAGCAGTATTTCCGCATACAACATGATGGCTGTGACCGGTGTCCGAAGATCATGCGACATTTCCGTGATGACCTGCTGATGGTCACGGATCATCTCCGCTTCTCTTTTCTGACTGTCCAGGAAGGTTCTCCTCATGCTGTCAAGACCTTCTGCCAGCACGGACAGTTCATCGCAGCCTCTTACTGTGATCGGACAGCTCAGACAGCCTCCCTCAAGAACCTCAACTTCATCACTAAGCTGACGGATATAGCTCATCTTTCTTCGAATACCCAACAGTACAATCAACAAAAAGACCAGAAAACTCAATCCTGTTTCAAACAATTGAACACAGCTGTAGACCTGATAGTTCCATGCGCCGGAGATCATGATCTCCGCAATCCCGTCTTCAAAGATAATCGTATCGTACTTGATCCAATCATAATCTGCGGCCGCGATTTCCTGGTCCCAGATCTGCTGATCCGGGTATGCCGAATCAAACACCTGAATCCCGTCCTTGTAGATACTCAGAGAAAGCAGCTTCTGCTCCTGTACCCATTTATATATTTTCTCCGCATCCCGGGAATGAATCCTGTTTTCCGTAATGTACTCCTGAAATCCGGCGACTGCTTTCCGGATCCGGGTCTCGACGTAATCACTCTCCTCCATATAGCGCCCGACCGGGTACTCACTCACCTGGTCCAACACAAAAAAGAATCCGATGGCGGCCACTGTCGCGACAATCAAGAGGATCATCATTTGAACATATATGGAATGCCCTTTATGAATGTACCGTTTCAAAGCGATATCCCTTCCCCCACAGGGTCTTAATATATCTCGGATTCTTGGGATCCTTTTCTATCTTCGTGCGCAGCTTCCTGATATGTACCATCACCGTACTGTTGCATGAATAAAAATACGGCTCCTCCCAGATACTTTCGTAAAGATTCTGTGCTGAAAAGGTTTTTCCGCTGTGCTGCATCAGGAGCAGGAGGATTTTGTATTCGATATTGGAAAGCTCTATTTCCCTGCCTTCGACATATACTTCATTAATCAGCCGGCTGATCCTTATCCCTGCGCGTTCCAGGTATTCATTGCAGTCAGTTTCTTCAGACCTGCTGCCCATGTAAACCCTGTATCTTCGTATCAAAGCTTTCACTCTGCCCAGTAGTTCAGCATAGGAAAAAGGCTTTGTCAGGTAATCATCTCCTCCTGCCATGAGCCCGATCAGTTTGTCGGATTCCTGCGATTTTGCCGTCAGGAAGAGGACCGGTACATTGGAAATCTTCCTGATCTCCTCACAGGTTCGAAGACCTGTCATTCCGGGCATCATAATATCCAGAATCACAAGGGAAGTATCTTCTTCCAGCCGCTGCAGACCTTTCTTTCCGTTTTCAGCTTCCGTGACTGTATACTGCTCACTCTCCAGGAGGATCCTTATTCCTTCCCGAATATCTTCATCGTCTTCAATGATCAGAACCTTGGTCCCCGTCATTTCCCGTCTCCTCTTAACTCTTTCAGATATTTTTCGGCTTTTTTCTCATAGACAAGGCTTTCTTTTGCCCAGGACGCAAAGGCCGGATCCCCGCGATGATCCGGCAGGTCGTATTTTTCAGACAAATAATCACCAAGATACTTCGTCACTTTTTCCGCTCCTGAGAAGTTCAGATGATCTCCTTCGTCCAGACTGTCCGTCTTCCAATTGATCCCGACTTCCTTCAGAAGAAGATTCATATCAAGCCAGTCCAGAGAATTCTTCTTCACATAGTCAGAAACAGCCTTGTTTCTCGCATAATCATAATTGACCGGAGAAGGGGCTCCGATCAAAAGCAGCTCTGCGCCGGACTCTTCGCATAAGCTGATAATATTATCCATGTGTGTTAAAACCGTGTTCTGCAGCTTTATCTTCTTCCGTCTCTTTTTCATGTAGTCCCCTTTTTCGTAGGGTTTTACTCTACAGCGGACAATAAATCCTTTATAGTATTCAGGGTTATGCTTTTTCCTGATGATCAGGGACTTCCATATATCATGTCCCCTGAAGACCGGTGCATACTGGTTCAATATGGTCTCTATTCCATCGTTGAGAGCTCTCACTTTACGTTGGGGGCGAAACAGCACATCTGTCTCCAGAATGACCAGCCGGGGCGTCTGTGTGCGCAGCACTGTTCGCAGCATTTCTTCTGTTTCTCTTATTTTCTGACCCCACTGTCCGCACACATAGGATGTGAAGCCATGCGCTTTCCACAGCTGCATAGGCGAGACAGATGTATAACTAAGGCTGTCCCCCACTATAAGCACATCAATACTGCCCGCCGGTTCGCGCCGGACACGGTACATACTCCGATCCCTCGAAGGGACAATACGGTCGTTGTTCAACATGACCCTTTCGGTTTTTGATGAAATCAGCCCGAAAAGAAGAAACAATATCAAAAAAAATGCTATGCTGCCTCTCCAGTCTCCCCGATTTCTCTTAAAATCCCGCATAAATCAAATCCACTTTCTGATATCCGACTCCGTAAGCACCGAAAATGATAACCGCAAAAATCAACCCGTAATATACCGCCCATCGGATCGGAAGATACGTTTTTTGAAGACATATGATCACAGAGCCCCGCTTTTCTTTGATTATCCCGACAACCATCACAATCATGCATCCAACGATCACTGCCAGGTAGTCCGCCTGATCCAGGCCAAGCTTCAGCCAGACATCTCCCTGAAGCTGCTCAATCGAAACCCCCTGAAGAATTCTGCGGAACATCTCTATCCCGTTTCTGAGTCCTTCAGCGCGGAAAAAGAGTTCGCCGACAATAATGATGACCCAGGTCTTAACAATGCGGATTGCTTTATACCAGACAGCCTCTTTGCTGATATGGAGTCTTTTCAATGTTTTGTCCCGCAAGGGATCGAAGATGGCTGTCAGCAGCAGAACCGTAAAATAATACATTCCGTAAAAAATATAGCTCCACCGCGGCCCGTGCCATAGACCGTTGCACAGCCAGACCGGAAAAAGCGCAAGGGCAAGAGTCCCTGTCTTTGCTGCGCTTTTCCCAAAGCGTGCCTTTGCAAACCTGCTCCATCTTTTTACCGGCGCAGAAACAGATACAGGGAAAAACACATACGTGCGGAACCAGACCCCCAGTGAAATATGCCACCGCCGCCAGAAGTCCGCTGCGTCCACAGCAAAAAACGGCTGACGAAAATTCTCCGGCAGGATAATTCCGAACAACCGTCCGCTTCCGATCACTATGTCCATACAGCCTGAAAATTCCAGATACAGCTGTATTGTATAGGCAGCCGCAGCTGCCGCGATCATTGCACCTCCATACTCTGTGTAATTGTCAAATATTTTTCCCACCAGGACATTTAATCTGTCAGCGATGATCATCTTTTTAAAGAGTCCCCACAGAATTCTGACGCACCCTTCTGAGAGATTTGCTGCCCGGATCGGGGCTCCTTTCCACAGAGACTCTGTTGTCTGTCCATAGGAACAGATGGGCCCTTCCATAATCTGTGGAAAAAACCCGAGAAAAAGCGCAGTCTTCCCCGGGTTCGTACTGACCTCTGCCCTGCCCCGGTAAACATCGACCATATACCCGATTGCCTGCAGGGTGTAAAAGGAGATTCCTAAAGGGATAAGTCTTTTTCCCGGATCCAGTTCGGGGAGAATCCCTGTCACCGCCGAAATGCGATTCAGGTTGTCCGCAAAAAAGCCGGAATACTTTACATAGCCCAACAGACAAAGCAAAGTCATAATACCGAAAACAAGGATTTTTTTACATTCAGACACCTGTTTTTCACGGGCCGGAACCGACTCGGTTTTTTCATGAGCCGGAATGGATGCCTGTTTTTCACGAACCGGAACCGACTCGGTTTTTTCATGAGCCGGAATGGATACCTGTTTTTCGCGAACCGGAACCGACGCCTGTTTTTCACGGGCCAGGGTGATCAGCACACATATATAATGCGTAAACAGGGAGCTTGCTGCCAGCCAGAGTGCCATCCTGCCGTCAAAGGTCCAAAGAAAGGCATACCCGGCCAGAAGCAAAACCAGCCACCTTGCCTTTCCCGGAGCAAATTGATAAAGGCACAGCACCAAAGGCAGAAAAACAAATAAATACGACACTGTATGATAAGCCACATCAATTCTCCCGAAGCCGGCAGATCATTTTCCACATTGCATCTACCGAATTAAAATTTTCCGGAGTGATCTCTTCCGCCCGGATTTCTATGTCAAACGCATTCTCCAGATCTGCGATCATAGTGATGACTGTAAGAGAATCCAGGATCCGGTCATCGACCAGGCTTGTCTCATTTTCCCAATCTATGTCATCATCAATTTCCTCTAAAATAATGATCAAGGTCTCCATTTTTTATCTCCTTTTCCATATTCCATAAAAATGTGGGCTGCTCGGCCCGGATTAGTTTCCAGCCGTTTCGACTGCTGTATACAGCGACTTTTGGAAGGGAATGACTGAGAAAAAGCGCCATTCCTTCTGTCATGGCATACGCGCCGGCACGCTGAAAAATCAACACATCTCCATATTTCAACTCCTGTATTTGAGCGTTTCTGATCAGTACATCGTTACCGGTACACAGCGATCCGCAGATCGTCCATTCCTGCAGATCCGCCGACTCTCTCTGCGGGCTTACCAGCAGATGGGGATAATACATTCCTTTGATCTGTCCGTCGTAGTGAAGCTGATGAATTCCTCCATCGACGATGCAATAGTTTTTCTGATCGTTGGTCTTAAGATCCTTGACCCCTGTCAGATAATATCCGGCAGGAGCAGCCAGATATCGCCCCATCTCCAAAGTCACTCTGCCTTTCCACTTCATCTCACTTATTGCCCTGCACAAGACATCCATATCTTCTGCCCTTTTGTCCGTCTGTCCTATAAAGTAAGGCATTTCAATTCCCGGCCCGTACTCAAGATCCGGAATCGTCACCCCATACTCCTTCTCAAGTTCGCCCAGAAACTGATCGATCCGGCACAATTCCTTCCGGAAAGTTTCAGAGGACCGTTTTTGTGTTCCGGAAAAGAAATGTAGTCCTTCAATCTTCACGAAGGGACATATTTTTCTGACAGCAAACAGATCTTTTATCATTTGTTTATCCATACCGAACTGATTGCCGCTGGTCAGCCGCAGAAAAACCCGTACAGGCTCTTTGTGCTCCTGGCACCATTTCGCGATATGGCAAAACTGATTCCTGGACTCCACACTATATATGCAGGCCCTCCGCTGTTCTTCCATGATTCTTTCCAGATTCCTGCGCTCCTTCAGTACGCCCGAAATCAGCAGCTTCCTGGCCGGAATCTGAAGCTCCCGGCAGATTTCATATTCTCCCATGGAGCAGACTTCAATACGATCTGTAAGCTCCGCCATCTGTCTTACTAAAAAAGGATTCGCCTTCATGGCAAAACAGATCTGCGCTGTTCCATCTGTCTTTTTTCGAAGCCGCGAAACAGTTTCAGTAATCTCATCCAGATCAAACACATACAGGGGTGTGCCATAATTAACAATGCCGTATTCCAATTCATCTATTGTCATCATATCTGCCTCTCATATCAAAGCGCCTTGCGCTGAGACACCCGGGGAGAAATTAACGAAGGTACTTCCACCGATGAGATCAGCGGCGTCTGCGGCGCTTCGTCGAAACTTTTTGCGGAGGTGCTTTCTCCAATGGGATCGGCGGCGTCTGCGGCGCTTCACCGCAGACTATTGGTATGACAAAAGCGCTGTCGTGCGTTTTTGTCATACCTGTGGCTGTGACCTCCTGTCTGACGTCATCCCGGGCTTCCTGATTGCTCACACAGGCACGGAGTTCTGCCGGCTCCGGTCTGCAATCTGTTCTTCAATAACTGTGTGCGGTCGGTTTTCCCGTTTTTGTTCAAGGGAATCTTTTCCACCCGGATAATCTTTTTCGGAATCATATAGGAGGGAAGCCTCTTGCGGATCTGGCTGCGCAGCATCTTCTGGTCAGCTGGTCCACAATAGTATGCCATCAGATTTTTGCGTTCTTTATCCACTATACAGCAGGATCTGTCAACTCCCTGCACCTGGTTCAATATATATTCCACTTCCTCCGGCTCGATCCGGCGTCCCATGATCTTTATCTGAAAGTCTTTCCTGCCGCAAAAATAAAACTCTCCGTCAAATCCCTGGTACCCCAGATCTCCGGTCATATAATAAATCTGTCCGTCCGCATCTTTTAGAAAGCGTTTGCCTGTTTCTTCAGGCGCATGATAGTATCCATCCGACAGGGATTCACCTGTCACACATATTTCTCCGGAGACTTCTTTCTCCCGAATCACCTGGCCATTTTCATCCACGAGAAATACTTTTCTTCCGGCAAAAGGCTTCCCGATCGGTATTTTTTCGTCTTCGGCAAAGACCCTGTCGATTCGATAATATGTGCAGTTGCAGGTAATCTCTGTCGGACCATAGAGATTGATAAATTCTGCTTTCGGAAGTGCTGTCTGCCACAGCCGCAGCTGCCTGACCGGCATCACTTCCCCACTGAACATGACTTTTTTCACATATACCGGAATCCGATATTGAAGGCCCCTCAACGATGAGATCAGGGTCAGGGCGGAAACCGCCCAGATCAGAACTGTAATTCGCTTTATACACAGATAGTCCAGAAGATGGGGAGGCGACACAAACAGTTTCTGAGGAATCAGCACAAGTGTTGCGCCGGTAAAAACACAGGAATATATATCTTTCACAGAGACATCAAAATCAAACGGAGCCTGGTTTCCAATCCGCTCGACCTCTGTTATTCCGAATGTTTCGGTAAAATGCGTGATAAAATCAATCACCGCCCTGTGACTGACCGCAACACCTTTGGGTTTGCCTGAAGAACCGGATGTAAACAGACAATACAGGAGATCATCCTCTCCGGATTCCCTGCGTATCTTTTTTAGCGCATCCATGTCAATTCCCTCATGCAGACAATCCTTCAGCAGGACTTTTTTTCCCTTATACAAATCAGCATCATCGTGAATGTCTTCTTTCCCTTCCACCAGAATAATCTCCGGAGATAATTGGTGTACTATTTCCATGATTCTTCCTTCGGGCTGGGACGGATCGATCACAGTATAGAAACAGCCGGCATAAACCGCACCGAACATTGCTGCGAGCGTGAGCGCGCTTTTTTCCATCAGAATCACAACAGGACTTCCCGGCTGCGTCCTTTTTGAAAACGCTGTGCCTATCCTCCTGGAAAGATCCATCAGTTCTCTCCAGGACATA
>Ga0256407_10004322_pt1 | contig 23899 bp, 18 predicted proteins | sample RumenRJG_04DNA_FD_193489 | JGI IMG/M metagenome (GOLD analysis project Ga0256407, IMG submission 193489) | Bovine rumen microbial communities from Lethbridge, Alberta, Canada - RJG_04 | ecosystem: Host-associated > Mammals > Digestive system > Stomach > Rumen | place: Canada: Alberta... | reverse complement strand
TGATCGCCTGGAGGTAGTTGATGTTCTCCACTCCCTCGAGGCCGCAGTCTGCGATGGTCTTCTTGATATCTTCGATTTCGGTGGATTCAGAGTTGATGGTAACCACCTTCGCACCGTTGATGAGCACGTTGCCTACCTCGCAGATGGTGTTGTTTACCATGTAGCCGAAGCGCTGCTTGTGCACGCGAACGGCTGCGAGGTCCGGGCAGGCCTTCACCATCGCAATGAATTCCTCGTAGGTGTAGGTGTCCTTCGTAAGGGCGGGCATCTCTACCATGAAGGCAGGGAAAACTTCCTTCTCCAGAACCTCGCGGGAGATGGGGAATTCGCCTTTCATGAGGGGGTTCCACTGCTCAAGGCCGTCTACTGTCTGCACATAGGTCTTGATATCCATCTTTCCGTTACGGATCTTGGTATTGTTGATGTCGTTCTTTGCCGAGATGATGTAGATCTCGTCGCTCTCGCGCTCCCAGACCTTCTCGGGGACGGGGACGCTCAGACGTGCCATACGTTTCGCTGCGGCGCAGAAATCCTGGCCGAAGCTGCGGAATTCGAAGCGAGGCTTGCTCTGCTCGCCGATTTTAAGTTCTGCCATAGTAAATATAGTTTAGTCGTTCTTTACATAATCGTCGTCAACCGCTGTGGTGGAGTTGGCTGTGCCCGGGGTGAAGGTATCGGTACGCATCCACTTGCCCGTTCCGTCCGGCACGCGGCTCCAGGAACCTGCATAATTGGTGATGCTTGCGCCCCATGCACCGCTGTCGTCCTTGTCGCCGCGCTGGAAGTGGTCGATCAATTTTCCCTTAGGATCGTACAGATCGACGCGTACGCTCTTCTTTGCAGAGAATCCGCTGGAGAAACCTCTCGCTGTAGTTCCCTTTGCGCCTATGATGGCAAAGAATCCGTGAGCGGGAATGACTTCTCCGTCTATGCCTGTCCAGCAAAGACCTTCGTCCTTATTGATCGTTACGCCGGTAAGTTTTACAGGATAATCGCTGCCGTTCCAGAGTTCGAAGAACTTTTCTTCATCGGCGCCGGCTCCGTAAACCTCGTTCAGTTTGACCTTCGACCAGTCGGTGGCAGGGTCTCCCACGGTGTAGGTGTATTTGTCGGAAACGGTGGTGAAGTTGGCATCGTTGACTACCGTTACGGTAAAGTTGACTTCGGTGCCGTCCGCCATTGCGGGGATGGTTCCAGAATAAGTTGTGCCCGAGCCGCTCATGGCAACGTCGGTGCCGTTGTATTTGAGAGTGGCTTTCGTCACTTTCTGCAGACCGGTCACGGTAGCGGTGACGGTGACATCGGCGATCGATGTGGGTGCTTCAGGGGAGAATACGACCTTTTCTATGGTCGAGGGGCCTTTGTAAACCTCATCTTTGACGCAGCCTGCGAATGTGAGCAGGGCAGCCAGGGAAACAAATAATATCTTTTTCATATCAGTCCAGTTTTAGAAGTCGATTTCGAAACGAACACAAAGCATGTGGTAGTCTACGCCGGCCTTGCCGTCCGCGGTGACAACCTTGGTGTAGTCCTTGGTAGGCTTTCCTGCGGCATCCGTGCCTACATTAAGCTTGCCTTTTCCGTTTGCATAGCGGTCATTGTTGTTGTACTGGTAGTTCACCACGAACTTGACGTTGTCGTTCACATGCCAGTTGAGGCCGAGGGTGTATGCTTCGGCGGCACCGCCGTAAACATTTCCGTCGTTGAGGTCCACATTTTCATAGCGGGCGCAGAGCTCGAGATCTCCCCACTTGCGGCCGCGTTCCACTTTGGTGTACTTGCCGCCTCTGGAGTCGTACTGCTGTTTGCCTCCGAAGAGAAGGTAGCCGGCCTGTACATACCATCCGCCGAAGTTCTTGGTAGCAGGGTCGGCGGCGTCGCTCTTGAAGTGCACGTTGTCGCCCACATAGGCTGCCTCGTAGCGCAGTCCGTTCCAGTGTCCGGCGAGTTCGACGGTCCACAGATTGTTATGGTCGAATCCGGGGAGATTGTTGGTGTCCACATACTTCTTGCGGTTGATGCTGGTGGAGTTGCGGCAGCTTGCGCGGTAAGTTCCCCATTCGCCGGTGGCGAGGTCGGTGGTTGTCGTCCTGTAGGAATATGCGGCGCCGATGTGCAGGCTGGCGTTATCCATCTTGTAAAGAGGACGGAAAACCACCTTCGTGGTGAGAGAGTATCCGGAATTGCGGCCGAAATCCTTGTTGTTGTCGGCTACGTTGGTCCACTCTTCCTGGCCGGCGATCACCTGCGAGAAGGCTCCCGCGGAAACCCACAGCCAGTCCTTTGCATACTTGGCGTTGAAGCCGAGGTGGCGCGAAGGAGTGAGCGCGGAGCAGACCATAGGCCTCTCGATGAACTGCAGATAACGCGATGTGGTGTTGCGCTGGATGGAGAAGTTCTCCTTGAAGTTACCGACCTGCAGGTCGAGATTGGGCACGCCGGTGTAGCGGACGATAGCGTCCTTGAGTTCCGCAAGGCCGTTGGCGAGGTCCATGTCGAATTCCCCGTACCAATCCTTGTTGATCTGTCCCTTGACTGCAAAACGTGCGCGGCGGATCTGGGTTCCGTTGCCGATAGCGTCTGCATAGTCCGGGGCTCCGAAGAATACGGCGGCGTCGGCTTGCGCACGGACGTCGAACCAGAATTTATAGCCGCTCTTGGGCGACTCGAAGACCAGGATGCCGTCCTGTGCCTCGACGTCGAGAACGTCGGATTCGACAGCCACGCCGTACTGATTGTACTTGACTGCCTTCTGGGCGTTGACTGCCGTTGTTGCCAGCAGTGCGAGCGCGATTGTAAACAGAATTTTACGCATAGTTAATAATTAAATGGTTAGTTAGATTGATTTTATGAATTGTATCAGATTGTCTCCCCTCGTGAGGCCCAGTTTGGCCCTCAGCCGGGAGCGGTTTATTTCCACGCTTTTCGGGGTTATGTTCATCAGCGATGCTATGTACTTGCTGCTGAAACCCTGCCTGAGCAGGTTGGTGAGCTTGCGTTCTCCGTCCGTCAGGTTCGGGAAGAGCTCGGAAAGTCTCATGTTGAAATCTTTGTTCAGCACCTCGCTTTGCGCATAAAAGTCGTTCATTTCCCTCGTGAAGTACATGCGCTCGCGAAGAGTGCTGAGCAGGGCGTCCGTAGCGGCGTTCTTAGCTTCTTCGTCATCCAGAGTCCGCAGTGCTTTGAGGTCCTCATACACCTTTTCCATGAACTCCTTCTGGTCGCTCACGCCAACCGCGAAGTCCACAAGTTCCTTACGCTTGATATCCAGCTTGTTGAGGAGATCCTTTTCGGTCATTTCCGCCTTCACTTCCAGGGCGGAAAGGGATTTCTGGGTGCTGTAGACCTGCTGCTCCCGGTTTGCCACTATCTGCCTGTGCATCGTACGGTGGTTTTGCCAGCGGGTGTAGATTATCATCACCGCCGCCAGCACGGCCAGGCACAGCACGATCAGGTTTCCCGCTCCTCCGCCGTCCATGATCCTGCCGAGGCAGTAGGCGAACATCAGCGCCAGCGCGGGCGAAACAATTGCGGCTATCACTGCGAGGAGAATGTCCTGTCCGTCCGCAAGCGCGCTTTGGCGCGCGACGCTGATACCCAGGAGGGCCGCCATATACAAGCTGCCTGCCGGGAGTGGAGAGGCCGTCAACCCGACCATTGCCGGCAGGGGACTGCTGAAGAGGATGAAGGTCGCGGCCATCGCCAGCAGCAGACTGAGGATGGACTGGGTGTTCGTGTCGAGTTCGTTGTCCGCAAGATTCCATTTCGCCTGCGTGACATGCCTGCGCGCGCAGATCCAGAGGACCAGGACGCATGCCGGAGCAGTTACGGCGGCGGTCAAGGCCCCTTCGTGAAGCGGTATCCAAGTGAATATGAGGGAGTTATTGATTGCAAAGGCCGCAATCAGTGCAAGTCCTGCGAAGGCTGCGAGCGGCATCATTCTGGCCTCCTGCACGGCGAGATGCGCCTTTTTCCCCCGCTGCCCGAGAGCAAACAGCATGTAGGCGAGCGCTGCGAGGCAGGCGCAGATGACGGGAGCGACGAGCCAGGACAAGGCGTACGTAATTCCCGTCTGCCAGCCGAGTCCGTTCCCCGATGCCAGCCCGACTCCTCCGATGGCTGCCATGAAGGCGAAAGGCACCGCCGGATACCGGCTGAATCTGCCCACGATCACGGAGGCGGCAACGGTGGCGATTCCTATGGGGAGGATGTCGTCAGATGCTGGCAAACTGCTTCCAACCGGCCATTGAATTGTAGGGAGAAAACAGGGAATGACGAAGGCGGCACCCAGGATTACAGGGGTGAGAATCCGTACACAGGTCCTCTCTCCCGCTCCGGACGCGAGTACACTGCCGCTGATGACCGGCAGGTCTCGGACCACCAGCATGACGCCGGCGAGCAGGGTGGAGATTATTATGTACGCGATAGTTTCCATCTAGAGGGCTCGCTTGATTGCCATGACCGACAACTGCTCCGCAACCTTTACGGCCGCCTTTGCCAAATCTTCTATATGGAGGGCGAAGTAGCGGAGATGGAATTTTTCGCTCAGCTTCAGGTTGTCCATCTGATGGAAGACCGTCCTTTTTATGGACTGGCTGAGTTTCACCGCTTCTTTTTCATAGAAATATACCTGTGCTGTTGTGGCTGCAACCGAGTGAGGTTCGGTGAAATAGGCCTTGGTTCCGGGGATGGAGCTCTCTACCGCGAGGGAAGCAAGTTCGCTGAGTTTCAGGAATTCCCTCTTGAGCTCGGCGGGAATGTTCGGGGCCTCGATCTCGAATTGCACGAGATCTACGCTGATTATGGAGATGATGTGGTCGAAGCGCTCAAGCAGACGCATGATGTCGCCTCGTGAGCGCATCAGGTACCCCTTTGAATACAGGGTGCCTTCTATCTCCCGGATGCGGGTGCCGGCGTCGGTTTCGAGAGCGGCGATCTTTGCGAGATTCTCCGCGAATCCGGCATTGTCGCCATAAAGATAATCCTTTACGCCGCCCTTGAATACCAGCAGCGCCCCGTCGATCGTAGAGAGCAGCCCATCTATGTTCTCTACCAGACGGGCCGCCTTTTTGCGGGAAAAAATATCAGAGAATCCCATTTGTGGTTCTGTTTACGTGTTATCAATCGTAAATATAAACCAAATAGAGTTATTTTCAAAGGTATGTAGAGAAATAAAAGGGCCTGCAACCGCGTTGCAAGCCCCTCTATAGAGGTTGATGTAGAGTTATTGTAGAGGTTTTACGGCACTACACATTGAACAGGAAGTGCATTATGTCGCCGTCCTGCACGATGTATTCCTTGCCTTCGATGCCCATCTTCCCGGCGGCCCGGCAGGCGGACTCTGATTTGAGATTTACAAAATCCTCGTACTTGATCACTTCCGCCCGGATGAAGCCTTTTTCGAAGTCGGTGTGGATTACGCCCGCGGCCTTGGGCGCTTTGTCTCCTTTGTGGATTGTCCAGGCGCGGCACTCGTCGGCTCCTGCGGTGAAGAAGGTCTGCAGGCCGAGCAGGCGGTAGGCGCCCTGAATCAGGCGCACCACTCCGGACTCCTCCAGCCCGAGCTCTTCCAGGAACAACTGCCTGTCTTCAAAGTCCTCGATCTCGGCAATTTCCGATTCGGTGCGCGCTGCGATTACCAGAATCTCGGCATTCTCTTCCTTGACCGCCTCGCGCACGGCATCCACATATTTGTTGCCGTTCGCTGCGGATGCGTCGTCCACATTGCAGACATACATCACCGGCTTGTTGGTGAGAAGGAAGAGGTCGCGCGCAATGGCGGCTTCTTCCTCGTTCTGGGGTGTCACGCTGCGGCAGGATTTCCCGTTTTGGAGGGCCTCCCGATAGCGATACAGCAGTTCGCAGAGCTTCTTCGCTTCCTTGTCTCCGCCGGTCTTCGCGGCCTTCTCCGCCTTGGCGAGGCGGTTCTCCACTGTCTCCAGGTCCTTTATCTGGAGTTCCAGATCCACCACTTCCTTGTCGCGTACAGGATCCACGCTGCCGTCCACATGCACGATGTTACCGTCGTCGAAGCAGCGCAGCACATGCAGGATGGCGTCGCATTCGCGGATGTTGGCGAGGAACTGGTTGCCCAGGCCTTCACCGCGGCTCGCTCCCTTCACCAGACCTGCGATGTCGACGATGTCCACCGTAGCGGGAATCGTGCGCTGAGGGTGGCAGATCTCCGTCAGCACGTCCAGCCTCCGGTCCGGAACATTGGTGGAACCGAGGTTGGGTTCGATGGTGCAGAATGGGAAGTTCGCGCTCTGTGCCTTGCCGGAACTCACGCAGTTGAAGAGGGTGGATTTGCCCACGTTAGGCAGTCCTACTATGCCGCATTTAAGACTCATTTTCTAAAATTTTGATTCAAAATCCAAAGGTACTGAATTTATTCGATACGGAAACTTAAAAAAACGTACTTTATTAATACGATTATTTAAGTTTCAGGGGGTTCGAAGTTCTTTGATTTTTCTATGTTTGCATCCGTGTTTGGATTATTGTTGTTCCTATTTCTAGGTCTTCCCGTCGTAGATGACGGGGGGCCGGGATTTCTGTTGATGTTCTGGAATGTCGAGAACTTCTTTACCGACCGGCCTCACTTCCGGGACAAATGCAACGGCATTGCCAAGACTGTTTTCCTTGCCGCCGACGAATATGGTTCCCTGCCCGACATAATAGGCCTTGCGGAGGTGGAGAACGGAGAGGCCGTACGTCGGCTGGTAGGCTGGACCGGGCTTCGCAAACAGAACTACGGCATCGTCCATTTCGATTCTCCCGACCGCCGCGGCATCGACTGCTCGCTCCTCTACCGCCGCTCCCGATTCCGGCTCGCCTTCTCCAAACCCTGCCATCTGACCGATACCCTGGGTCGCATCCTCCCTACGCGCGATATCCTGCTGGCCGTACTGGTTCCTGTCGCTGCGGGCGGAATTTCTTGTCAGCAGAAGATGCTTGAGGTGACGGAGGAAGATGTACCCCCTGAGGGACGTAACACCCGCGGCTGCACCCCAGAAAACTCTCGTTTTCCAGGGACCCCGACGATAGCGGGGGGACCGTCCCGAAGGGATGGTGGGGTGAGCCCGCAGGGCGAACTCCCGAAGGGGGTACATCTGCATCCGGAGCAACTGGCGGTTCTGGTGAACCACCACCCATCCAAAATAGGCAAAGACTCAGACGAACGCCGTCGGATTGCGATGGACCGCCTGTACGCCCTGCGCGACTCTCTCCTCACCGAAGGCATATCCCGCATAGTGGCCGTCGGCGACTTCAACGACGAAGTCGTCCCTGCGGCGGGGGTACAGGCGGCATATCCGAATGGCTCCGGCACCATCAAATTCCAGGGAAAATGGGAGAAAATCGACGGATGCCCCGTGCTGGAAGGCCTCGATGCCCGCGAGCACATCTTCGCCCCGCCCCATCTCTCCACCCGCGACAGCCGCTTTGCCGGCAGGAAACCCCTCCGCACCTTCTCCGGCCCCCGCTACCTCGGCGGCCTCTCCGACCACTACCCGATTATCCTGGAATTGGAATTTGTTCCGAAAAACACCCCGAAACGGGAACAAACTTCGGAATTAGAATAGTTTGTTCCGAAAAACCGCCAAAAACGGGAACAAACTTCGCACTATTCCGCGAAAAGTGCTAAATTTGAAGATGCAAACCCGTAAAAACTAAAACAACCATAAAATGAAAAACAAAATCCACGAAAAATTCGTTTCCCTCTTCGGAGAGGGCGGCACCCAGTTCGCGTCCGCAGGGCGCATCAACCTCATAGGCGAACACACCGACTATAACGGCGGTTATGTATTCCCCGGAGCCATCGACAAAGGCATCGTCGCCGAGATCAAACTCAACGGCACCGACAAGGTCCGCGCATTCTCACTCGACTACAACGCCCAGACAGAATTCGGCCTCAATGAGGAAGACGCACCCAAAGAGCAGTGGGCCCGATACATCTTCGGAGTCTGCCGTGAAACCATCAAGCGCGGCGGCAAGGTGGAAGGATTCGACACCGTTTTCGCAGGCGACGTTCCCCTCGGCGCGGGCCTCAGCTCCTCCGCAGCCCTGGAAAGCACCTTCGCTTTCGCCCTCAACGAACTCTTCCACAACGGAATCGACAAGTTCGAACTCGCCAAGATAGGCCAGAGCACCGAGCACAACTACTGCGGTGTCAAGTGCGGCATCATGGATCAGTTCTCCTCCTGCTTCGGCAAGGCCGGCTGCCTCATCCGCCTCAACTGCAAGACCTTGGAATACAAATACTTCCCCTTCGATCCCAAGGGCTACAAACTCGTCCTCATCGACTCCTGCGTCAAGCACGAACTCGCATCCAGCGCCTACAACAAGCGCCGCGCATCCTGCGAGAACGCCGCTGCGGCCATCCGCAAGAACCACCCCGAAGTGGAATTCCTGAGCGATGCCAAGCGCGTATGGCTCGACGAGGTCCGCGAGCAGATTCCCGAAGAAGACTTCCTCCGTGCAGAGTATGTGATTGGCGAGGTGCAGCGCGTGCTTGACGTCTGCGACGCCCTCGAGCGCGGTGACTACGAAACCGTCGGCGAGATGATGTACCAGACCCACTTCGGCCTCAGCCGCCTCTACGAAGTCAGCTGCGAAGAACTCGACTTCCTCAACAAACTCGCCCGCAAGATGGACGTCACCGGCTCCCGCGTAATGGGCGGCGGCTTCGGCGGATGCACCATCAACCTCGTGAAAGACGAACTCTACGAGCCCTTCATCGCCGCGGCAAAAGAAAAGTTCGCAGCCAAATTCGGCCACGAACCCAAGATTTACGACGTTGTCGTGAGCGACGGCGCCCGCCAGCTCTAAGCCAGGAAGCCTTCCACAAAGCTGCGGCCGACCCTGCTGAGTCCGGTCGCGGCTTTTTTTATGTCGGGGTTGCGGAGGAGGATGCCAGCGCAGTCTTCGTAGACGTTGAAGCCTATGCGCACCATCTGCATCTGCCCGGCCTCGGGGTAGGTCAGGGTGATTTCGTTGTCTGCTCCGTCCAGGCCGAAGAAGAGCAGGTCGGCGTCCTTGCCGAGTTCCTGCCGGGTGACGAACTTCGCCATCTCCAGGGAGATGTCGTCCAGCCCTGCATCGAATATCTTTACTTTCTCGATGAGGGCGCCTGGGGTGTCTACGATGCGTCCCGTATATCCCTCAAAGTCATTCCCGGTCACAGCCGCCTGCATCCGGGCCTCGGTGTCGGCGGAACCGTCAGAAAGCCATATCATCAGCTTCTCGGCAGGGTCGTGATACAGCAGGGGGAACTTTGCGAGAGTGCGCGCGCCGCAGTGCGGGCACTCGCGGATGAACAACTCCCCGCTCAGGAGTCTCTCCTTGAGTTCCGGATCTCTCTCGGTATTGATCGCTGCGACGGCCTCCACCTCGAACGCCTTGCCGCAATTGGGACATTTCAGTTGAAACATACTGCAAAGATAATCATCTTCCGAAACTCACGAAGCGCGGACGGTCGAAGAGGTCGCGGATGATCTCGACGGAGGAGAAGCCTGCCTGCGAGAATACTGCGGCGGTTTCTTCCGCCAGTCCGGTGTTGATTTCCACGATCCCGTATCCGCCGGGTGCGAGCAGGCGGAGGGCGGTCACCGCGATAGCCTTGTGGAAGGCCAGGGGGTCCCGGTCGGGTGCGAAGATGGCCATGTGCGGCTCCCATCCGAGCACGTTCGGGCGCATCTCCACCTTCTCGGAGTTCATCACATAGGGAGGATTCGCCGTGATCACATCGAACGGCGCCTCTCCGACCGCCTTCACCGTGCCTTCCACGTCCAGGAGGTCCGCCTCGATGAATCGGGGACGCACGACCTTCCTGGAGATGCGCCTGAACTGCTCGCGGGCAAGGGAAAGGGCTTCTGCGGACAGGTCGGTCGCCACCACTTCCGCTCCGGGCAGATCCAGTGCCAGCGTCCAGGCGATGCAGCCGGAACCCGTGCAGAGGTCCAGAATCTTGAGGCCCTCCTTCTTCGGGGCCATTTCCTCGGCTTTCATGCAGAGGAGCTCCGTCTCGACTCGCGGGATCAAGGCGCGATGGTCCACTTTGAAAGTGCGGCCGCAGAACTCGGTGTACCCCAGCACATACTGCAGGGGTTCCGAGGCCGCCAGCCGGCGCATGTCGTCCTGCGCCTGCTCCAGCAGATCCGCCGGCACCTCGGTCTTTGGCTCGGTAATATGCTGATACGAAGGGAATCCGAACACGTCCGCACAGTAGAACATTACCATGCTGCGCGCCTCGTCCTTCGGGTAAAGCGCCGACAGCGCGGCGACACCGTCCTTTATGAAATCTTTAAGTAGCATTTCGGAATATCTTTATCAGATTGCAAAAATAGCGAATTGCCCCGACCCTCGCAAACATGTGGGCGGCCGTTTCTACAGATCCATATACCGAACAACATGGGGCATAACTGCTTTTGCCGTGTCACAGAAATAGTTGACTGCCAGGGCTTTACGCAAAACGACCCAGGCGATTCCTTCCAGGCCGTTTTGTCTATGTTGCTGTGCCACAGCCACTTGTGTAGCACGCCACTTTGCCCGCCAGCCACAGCCGCTTGTCAACCAGCCACAACCTTTTGCACACTTCCTCGCAAATTCGCACGCTCCCTCGCTCTTACTTCTCCGGTTTCGCGCTGATCTGGGCCTGGGAGATGTTGATGATGAAGTCTCCCATCTTCTCGAGGGCGTTGACCACGTCCATGTAGAAGGCGCCGGTCTCATACGGATAATTGGCCTTTTCCACGTTCGAGAGGTGCTCTTCGCGGAGCGTGTCGCGGTAGGCGTTCACCTTCTCCTCGGCCTCTTCCGCATTGGTGATGCCTTCGAGCTGCACGAGCGGCGTGGCGAGGTTGGTGTGCATCGCAGCGTATGCGTCATCTACGAGAGAGCACAGCTTGTCCAGCTTGCGCACCATATCTTCAGTGAACTTCTGCCCGTGGGCCCAGGCGCGGGAGAGGATCTTGCCTATGCTCTCGCCGCTGTCGCCCAGCGACTCCATCTCTCCTATTATACGATAGAAACTGCGGATTCGGATAGCGCCGTCGTGGGACATCTCGTTGCGTGTGGCCTCGTTGAGGTAGGCGGCGATTTCATGCTCCATGTGGTCGGTGATTTCCTCATATTTGATAAGGCTCTCGTTGGCCTTCTCGAAGTCCTCCTGGCTGCCTGCGGCGATGGCCTCGCGGATATACTTCATATCCTTGCGGCATAGGTCGCCGAAGCGCACAAGCTCCATCTTGACCGAGGCGAGGGCCATGTCGGCGGTGCCCATCGTACCTGCGCTGATGTATTTGAGTCGCGAGGGTTCCTCTCCTTCTTTCGGGCTGGGCACCATCCAGGTGACGATCTTCACTATCACGGGGATGAACCATACGAGCACGCAGGTGTTGATAACGTTGAAGAGAGTATGCAGAGTTGCAACGCTGTAGGGCAAAGATGCCACCAGCGCAGCCCTCGTGGCTTCGTCGGCCGCGGCGAAGTCGGTCGCTGCAGGGTTGGGGAAGCCGAAGAGCTCCACGATATTGCCCAGCAGGCCGAGGAAGGGATGGAAGAGGCAGCACACCCAGAACACGCCGAACACGTTGAAGAGCAGATGGGCGCGCGCCGTGCGCTTTGCCGACACGTTCGCGACCGAAGCGGCTATGTTGGAGGTGATGGTGGTTCCGATGTTCTCGCCGAGCACCATCGCGGCAGCCATCTCGAAGGGGATGTAGCCGTTGGCGACGAGCACCATCGTGATGGCCATCGTGGCGGCCGAGCTCTGCAGCATGAGCGTCATGCAGGCGCCGGCGACCATGAACAGCAGGATGCTGAGCCCGCCCCATCCGGTCAGGGTGCCGAGGAACTGGCGCACCGGCTCATTGTCGAGCAGAACCGTGGAGGTCTCGCGGAGGGTGGTGAGTCCGAGGAATAGCAGGGCGAAGCCCATCAGGAATTCCCCGAGATTGTTATATTTCTTCCTCTTGTTGCTGACGAGGATGAAGGCGAAGAACATCAGCGGCACCGCAATCGTGCCGAGGCTGAAGGAAGATCCGCCGAAAGACAGGGCGAAAATCCACGCGGTGACGGTCGTGCCTATGTTGGCGCCCATGATTACGGCTACAGCCGTGGCAAGGGAAAGCAGACCCGCATTCACGAAGCTCACCAGCATCAGGGTGGTGGCGGTGGAAGACTGCACAAGGGCTGTTACCACAATACCCGTAAGGATGCATTTGAAAGTGTTGGAGGTCATCTTGGCCATAAAAGTGCGCAGCCTGTCGCCGGCCATCTTCTGGAGACCTCCGCTCATCAGCGACATTCCGTAGAGGAACATGCCGAGTGAGCCGAGAAGGGTCAGGATCCTTAGAAAGAGACTCATATTTTTCTTAATTGCAAAAAATCCGTTAAATTTACTGAAAATAATTGAAAGCATTCCATAATGAGGAAGTTCAGCATCATATTTTTTCTGTTTTTGGCCTTTTCTGCAGAACTCTCCGCGCAGATAGTCACATCCGGAGCCGACCCCGTTTCCATCAGGTGGAAAGAGATGGAAAGCGAGAATTTCCGCATAGTCTATCCGGAAGAAACGGACTCCCTCGCAAGGGAATATCTGCGCTCCCTGGAAAGCTTTGCCGCGGCCACCAGGCCCACCATAGGATTCTCGCCCAACGAATTGTACCGCAGGAAGATGCCGGTAATCCTCCACGCATATTCCGCCACTTCCAACGGCATGGTCACCTGGGCTCCCAGGCGCATGGAACTCTTTGCGAATCCGGATTTCTACAACCCCGAATCCACCCCCTGGATCACCCAGCTTGCCGTGCACGAAGGCAGGCACGTGGCGCAGATGCAGTTCCCGCGCGCCAGCCGCGTGTTCAAGCCGCTTGAATATTTCATAGGAGAACTCTCCACCGGCGCGGCATCAGCCATCTATCCCGGGCCCGCCTTGCTCGAAGGAGATGCCGTTACGGCGGAGACAGCCCTCACCAGCAGTGGGCGCGGGCGCACCGCCGACTTTCTGGAGTATGTCCACGTGGCCCTTGCGGACAGTCTCTACAGGGACTTCTGGCAGTGGCGTTACGGTTCGCAGAAGCGATACACTCCGGACCATTACCGCAGCGGATATATGCTTGTCGCAGGCATGCGCACAGCCTTCGGCGACACCCTCTTCACGCGCAGATACTTCGAGAACGTCAACTCGCGCATCCTCCCCTTCAATGTGTTGCAGAAGACCATCGCCCAGGGCAGCAAGTACAAGAAGAATCTCTACACCGGCTTCAACGCCATCCAGGAAGCTTTCCGGGAGGAATGGGCGGCCGCCGACAGCGCGAGGGCCCCGTTCTTCGAGGGCAGGGACTTCGTCGGTGCAGGACGCCTCTACGACTCCTACACATCGCTCACCTTCGGAGATGACGGCCTCTATGCCCTGCACGCCGGCCTGGACAGGCCCCGCGAACTCGTGCGCATCGACTCCACCGGGCGCGTGGAAGTGATGGGGGCCTTCGCAAACGAGACGTCCCGCCTCGCATACGACCTCTTCAACCGCAGGCTGGTATGGTCCGAGCACCGTCCCTCCGCCCTGCTGGCGCTCAAGTCCTGGTCGAAGTTGAGATTCATCCAGGACGGCGGAGCCATCAGGACATTCGCGACCGAAGGCCGTCTGTTCAACCCCGCCCCCTGCAAGGACAAGCCCGTCTTGGCAGCCGTCCGCCAGTACGAGAACGGCCGCATCTCCATAATGCTGATGGCCTCCAACCACTGCACTCCGTACGATGAAATCTTCGCTCCGGCCGGCCTGCAGCCCGTCGAACCCGTCTGGGTGGGAGAAGATCTCTACGCCAGCGCCATCTCCGAAGACGGCTTCAGCATCTACAGCCTGCCGGACTGGACTCCCATCTTCGCGCCGGCACATTCCAAGATAAACCGCCTGTTCGAAAGGGACGGGCTCATCTGGTTTACCTCCGACCGCAGCGGGGTGAACGAACTTCATTCCCTGGACCCGCATTCAGGGGAACTCCTCCAGAGGACGAACCTGCGATTCGGTGGGAACGAGTTCGCCTTCGCGCCGACAGGGAAACTCTACTATAGCGCACCCACCGCCGACGGGCGCGTGATAAGGGTGCTGGATTCCGTCCTGAGCCTGCCCGTGAGATTCGGGGCCTTCCATTCCGAAACCGCCGAGAAACTGAGCGCGCAGGAGACGCTGTCGCCCGAGCCCTACGACGGGCCGATTTCGGAGGGAAAACCCTATTCCAAGCTGTTGCAGCCCTTCCGTCTGCACTCCTGGGCACCCATGTACGTGGAATACGATCCGGTCGAGAGACTCTCTCTGGAGAGCACTTATTCGGATGGAAGCCTGGGCGCCACAGCCATGTTCCAGAACGAACTCGGCACCGCCTGGGGATCCATCGGCGTCGGCCTGATGGCGACGAAAGACACCCTCGGCACAGGCTATACACTCGCTGAGGGCGAAATTGGGCTGCCCGCCGAGTTCCGGCCATCGCTACACGCTCAGTATGTGTGGACAGGCTGGGGGCCGATAATCGAGTTCCGTGGTGACTACAACGAAAGGAATGTCCACCGGCTGGACTACACCCGCGTTTCCACCGAAAAAGGCATGCAGTTCCCGGAAAAGTATTCCATCGCGGACAAGCCTTTCCTGAATCTTTCAGCAGGCATCTCCCTACCTTTCAATCTGAGCGGAGGTGGATGGAAGGCCGGCATCATCCCTTCGTACAGGGTGTCCTGGTCGAACGATCAGTATTCCTCCCTGGATGTTAAGCAGTTGACCAACACGGTAGTAATCAGGATTATACCTCACGACTGGTTGCTGCTCAGCAAGTTCAGCCTACGAGCCTATGTGAGCCGGCCTGTCGCCGAGTCGGGGATATTCCCCCGCTTCGGCATTGGAGCGGAGGCGGGCTTCACCCGCACGCACAATCTGCAGAGCAACACCCCGGGCTACTATTATGCAAAGGTTTACGGTTATATTCCGGGCCTTATGAGCACCCACGGCCTGAGGCTTGCCGCTGAAGGCCGCAGCAATTACGGGTGGGAAGGAGACTGGAAAAAAGCGCAGCAGTATTCGCTCAGTACCGATTATGCCTTCCCCTTCTTGGCATTGGACTGGAGCGGGCTGAGCCCCTATCTGTATCTGAGGAACTTCGAGGCCGTGCTGCACGGGGGCGCGGAATACTCGTCTTACGAGGAACTGATAGGCACCAAGAAGGATTCCGTTCAGGATTTCTATGCCGGAGCCACCCTGCGCGCACGCCTCTCCAACTTCCTCTGGGTGCCCTACGACACCTACATCGGCATCCGCGGAATCTACAACTTCACCGACCCTTCCAAGAGCGGGTTCGAAGCCGTCTTCGGGGTGGATCTGTAGAAACGGCCGCCCGGCGGGGTCGTCCAGGCGCTCCGCAGCTTTGCCCCGTGCCCAAAACCTGCCAAAACGGGCACCAACCCCTTAAATTTTCCCCTTCCGTGCCAGAAAAGGGCATTTTCGGGCACGGGATTTCTGGGATTGAGGACATTGCAGTTGATCAGCCCGAAGCCTGGCAGGTGCCCGTGGCATGGCAAAAAGCAGAAGCCGTGTCCCTGCCCCGGGAGGTTCAGGTACGGTTTTACAGATTTTTCCTATATTTGAAACCTAAATCGTTCAACAGTTGAAAACATTACACCTGAACCAGATCCTTGTGCCGATATGTCTGTCGGCATTGCTTTCCTGCGGCGGAGGGCAGGGTAAAACTTCGGAACTCACCTGCGAGGCCGATCTTCCGGGCCATGTCCTCACGACAATGGCCGGTTCGTGCTACGACGGAAAGTATTCGAATATCGAAGGTTTGACCACGATGCTCATGAATTCCGAAGCCGATGCGATTCAGGCGGTCCGCCAGGGCATCGCCGAGGTCTTCGTCTGCGATGAAACCGTCCTTACCGACGAGACTCTCAAAGAACTCGGCCTCAAGGTCGCCTTCAAGGGGGAGGACGAATTTGCATGCGCGATAGCCTTCCCTAAAGGAGACACGGATATCCTGCCTGAATTCAACGAATTCCTGACCATGATGAAGGCCGACGGCTCCCTTGATGCGATTGTAGATTACTGGCTGCACGGCGGTCCGCCGGTGCCTTATCCCGAAGCCGCCGAAATCAAGAATGAAAAGCCCATACGTTTCTCCGTGGCAGTCAGCACCGCCCCGATCGGCTATATAAAGGACGGTGAATGGACCGGACTGGACCCCGATCTCATGAAACGCTTCTGCGCATGGGCAGGCAGAAAAGTGGAAATCAATTATCTGGCCGTGGCATCGGCCATAATGGGCCTCCAGACCGGTCAGCTGGATGCAATGGGAGGCAGTATCTTCGCAACGGAAGAACGGCGTGCTTACGTCGCTTTCTCCGAACCTTACTACATCTGCCATCCGGCCTTTTTTGTAAAAGATGAATCCGCCGTTTCGGAAGGGGGCTTCTTCACCTGGATAAAAAAGTCGTTCACGTCGAACTTCCTGGTGGAAAAGCGCTGGAAACTCCTGACCGACGGGCTGCTGGTTACAATGGAAATCACGCTCCTGGCAATTCTGCTCGGCACCCTGCTGGGTGTAGGGTACTGCTTCCTTGCCATGAGCCGCCGCAGATGGATGCGCAGCGCCGCGGGAGTCTACGACTATCTGATGCAGGGCATCCCGATCCTGGTGCTCCTGCTCATAATGTTCTACGTGGTGTTTGCGGGATCCGGCATCTCGGCCGTATGGGTGGCGGTGGTCACCTTCGCGCTCAATTTCGCGGCATCCGCCGGAAACGTGTTTGCCTCTTCCATCGCCTCGGTGCAGAAAGGGCAATGGGAAGCGGGCAACGCCCTTGGATTCACTCCCGTGCAGACTTTCCGCTGGATAATCTTCCCCCAGGCCCTGAAAAACGGACTCGCTCCCTACGAGGGCCACTGCATCTCCCTGCTCAAAGGCACCTCCATAGTAGGTTATATCGCTGTGATGGATATCACCCGGGCGAGCGACCTGCTGCGAAGCCGCACTTTCGAAGCCGTCATGCCGCTGCTTGCGGTGACGGTACTCTATTTCGTCCTCGCATGGCTGCTGAGGCGTTTGTTGGACCTGGCTTTGCTCAAGAAATAATATGATCAGCGTAAGACATCTGAAAAAGACCTTCATCGATCCGGACGGCAGCACCTTCTCTCCGCTCACGGACGTGAGTTTCGATATCGAACCCGGGGAAGTCGTCAGCATAATCGGCCCTTCCGGCACCGGCAAGAGCACGCTCCTGCGCGCCCTGAACATGCTGGAGCCCCCCACCGGAGGAGAGATACTGTTCGAAGGCAGGAACATTCTCGAAAAGGGCTACCCGCTCGAGCAGTTGAGGCGGAAGATGGGTATGGTCTTCCAGAGTTTCAATCTCTTCCCGCATCTCAGCGTGCTGGAGAATGTCTGCTTCGCTCCGGTCAAGCTGCTCGGCATTCCCGAGGAGCAGGCCCGCGAGGAGGCGCTTGAACTCCTCAGGAAAGTGGGTATGGCAAGCAAGGCCTCGGTGAATCCGGAGATGCTTTCCGGAGGGCAGAAGCAACGTGTGGCGATCGCCAGGGCGCTCGCGATGAAACCGGAGGTCATCCTCTTCGACGAGCCCACATCCGCCCTCGACCCTACCATGGTGGGAGAGGTGCTGAGCGTCATCCGCCAGCTCGCAAAGGAGGGCATGACCATGCTCATAGTCACCCACGAGATGAAATTCGCCCGCGATGTCAGCACCCGCATCTTCTTCATGAACGAGGGCGTGCTCTACGAGGACGGCACCCCCGAGCAGATCTTCGAGCACCCGCGCAGGAGCGCCACCAAGGCCTTCGTGCAGCGCATCCACAAGCAAGTGTTCGAGGTGGACGCCTCCGCCGAGGGCTTCGACCCCTACGAAATGGGCACGGAGATGGGGCGGTTCTGCCTCAAATACGGCATTCCGCAGTACTCGGAGCCCGCTTCCGTCGTCGCGAGGGAGATGCTGCGCGAACTTGCGGCCTACCGGAACGTGACCGTCCGTCTCTCCTACGGCGAGGTCAAGGACGTGACATCGGTGGATTTCATGATAAAGGGGCTCGACCACTCTCCGCTGACGCCGGAAATGGATCTGTCCCAGATACGCGGGAATTCGCGGGAGATTGTGGAGGAGCCCACCTCGCTCGGCTACAGGGTGAAGGTAATTCTTTAAAAATATGTATATTTGCGAGTTTTAAATATTACGGAAATACTAAAACCTATAGATATGAGTACTAATTCCAACCTGTCCAAACTCTGGAAGACAGAGGACTGGCTCGCCTGCTGGCTCGGATTCATCGTCATTGCAATCGCTGCAGTGGCAGTCCTTACCCAGGCCTTCGACTTCTCCGCTCTCAAGTTCAGCACCTGGCATCTCTGGGAGAACGTTGCGGAAAAGAAATCACTTGCAGCACAGATTAACGGCAAATTCTGGATCAAGCTCCTCCGCACCTTCTGCGTACTCGCAGTTCTGTTCGGAGCCGGCGTCAAGCTCCAGGGAGAAAAACTCAAGAAGTTCATCCCCGCATTCGTCGTGCTCTTCGTGCTCGCCATCGTCGTGCGCCTCATCAGCGCCGAATTCACCCTCAACCGCTATCTTGAGTGGGCGTTCTGGGCTCTGCTCGTAGGCCTTCTGATTTCCAACACGGTAGGCACTCCCGAGTGGCTCAAGCCCGCCATCCGCACCGAGTTCTACATCAAGACCGGTCTGGTAATCATGGGCTTCAGCGTGCTGTTCAGCAACATCGCCAAGTTCGGCCTCTACGGCCTCGGCATCGCCTGGATAGTCACTCCCATCGTCATCATCTTCATGTGGTGGTTCGGCACAAGGGTGCTTAAAATCGACAACAAACCTCTGGTGATCACCCTCTCATCCGCAACTTCCGTCTGCGGAACTTCGGCCGCAATCGCCACCGGAGCCGCCGCCAAGGCAAAGAAGGACGACCTCTCTCTCGCCATCTCCATCTCCATCATCTTCACCATCCTGATGATGGTGTTCGAGCCCATGATCATCAAGGCTTGCGGAATGAACCAGCTGATGGGCGGTTCGCTGATCGGCGGAACGGTCGACAGCACCGGCGCCGTGGTGCTTGCAGGCAACGCCCTCGGCCCCGAGGCGGAGCAGGCCGCCGTGCTCGTGAAGAGCATCCAGAACATCCTCATCGGATTCATCGCCTTCTTCGTGGCCATCTTCTTCGCCACCCGCGTCGACAAGAGCGGTGACAGCAAGGTGGGCGCAGGCGAAATCTGGACCCGCTTCCCCAAGTTCATCATCGGCTTCTTCGTGGCTTCACTGGTTGCATCCTTCATCCTTCTGCCCGCTGTCGGCGGCGCCGAAGTGAAGGCCATCAACGGCGTGCTCGACCAGTACAAGAACTGGGCTTTCGTGCTTGCATTCACCAGCATCGGACTCGATACCAACTTCAAATCCCTGATCAAGCAGATGCAGGGCGGCAAGATCCTCTGGCTCTATGTGGTAGGCCAGTTGTTCAACATCGCCCTCACCCTCTTCGCAGTCTGGTTCCTGCTCAGCGGAGTCGTCTTCGAGGTTCCCGTCCTGGATTTGTATAAGTAGTGAAGAAATCCGGAAAAATATTAAAGTGGGCGACCGTCATTTTGGCGGTCGTCACTTTATGTCTGGCCCTCTATATAATGTGGAACCGCCTGGGCCTCAGCCCCGACTACGATTTCGGCGCCGGCGCCTACTTCTATGCCGACGACCCTGCAATCCAGGACCTCTCCGAACGCGCCGCCTACACCACAACCGTTCCCAAATGGATCCACTACGCCCTCTTCTTCGTCTGGGGCGCCCTGATGTGGCTCCTCTGGCAATGGGTCGACCGCCGGAAATGACCTGACCGCCCCGTCACGCGTTCCTCAGCACCGTCTGGCCGTCCACGCTGTCGACTTCGATGGCGGAATCCTTCCTTATCTTGCCTTCCAATATCTCGCGGGCGAGTTTGTTCACCAGCTCGCGCTGGATGAGCCTCTTCACCGGGCGGGCGCCGAACACGGGATCGTAGCCGTTCTCCACCATGTCGTCTTCGAAGGCGCGGGTGTAGGTCAGGCGCACGTTGTCCTCTTCGAGCTTGCGCTGGAGAATGCCCATCTGTATGTGCACGATTTCCCGGATATTCTCCTTTGTCAGAGCGTCGAACACCACGATCTCGTCTATCCTGTTGAGGAACTCCGGCCTCATGCGCAGGCGCAGTTCCTCCTCCTTGAGGTTGGAAGTCATTATGAGGATGGTGTTCTTGAAGTCCACCGTGCGGCCCTTATTGTCGGTCAGACGCCCGTCGTCCAGCACCTGCAGCAGGATGTTGAACACGTCCGGATGCGCCTTCTCGATCTCGTCGAGCAACACTACCGAATAGGGTTTGCGGCGCACCGCCTCGGTCAGCTGACCGCCCTCATCGTATCCCACATATCCCGGAGGCGCACCGATCAGTCGGCTGACGGTGTGCGATTCCTGGTACTCGCTCATGTCGATACGGGTCATCATCGTCTCGTCGTTGAAGAGGAACTCTGCAAGGGCCTTCGCCAGCTCGGTCTTGCCCACGCCGGTGGTGCCGAGGAAGAGGAAGGATCCGATGGGCCTGTGCTCGTTGCTGAGCCCGGCACGCGAGCGTCGCACTGCGTCCGAAACGGCGGCGATGGCCTTGTCCTGGCCCACCACTCTCTTGTGCAGTTCGCTCTCCATGCGCAGGAGTTTCTCCTTTTCGCTTTCCAGCATGCGGTTCACCGGGATGCCTGTCCAGCGGGCCACCACCTCCGCGATGTCCTCGGGGCCTACGGCCTCGTTGATGATTGGATTCTTGATGTCCGCCTGCTTCCTGGTGAGTTCTTCGATCCGGGCGCGAGCCTGGGCTATCTTGCCGTAGCGCAACTCCGCAACCTTGCCGTAGTTGCCCTGGCGCTCGGCGATGCGGGCCTCGTTCTCGTCGTCCTCAATCTCCTGGCGGGCCTTCTGCAGGTCGGCCACTATCTCTTTCTCGGAACTCCAGCGCTTCATCAGCTCTTCGCGTTTGGCCTTAAGTTCCGTCAGTTCGGAGTCTATCTTCTCGGCTTTCAGCGAGGTGCTCTCGCGCTTCACGGCCTCCTTCTCGATTTCGAGCTGGCGTATCTTCGAGTTGAGGTCGTCGATGGGCTCAGGCACGGAGTTCATTTCCAGACGGAGCTTGCTCGCCGCCTCGTCTATCAGGTCGATGGCCTTGTCCGGCAGGAAACGGTTGTTGATGTAGCGGTGGCTGAGGTTCACGGCCGCTATCAGGGCGTCGTCCTCGATGCGCACCTTGTGGTGGTTCTCGTATTTCTCCTTCAGGCCTCGCAGGATGCTGATGCTCTCGGCGGGGCTCGGCTCGTCAACCATCACCTTCTGGAAACGGCGCTCGAGGGCCTTGTCCTGCTCGAAGTATTTCTGATATTCGTCGAGGGTGGTGGAACCGATTGTGCGGAGTTCGCCTCGCGCCAGTGCCGGCTTGAGGATGTTGGACGCGTCCATTGCTCCGGAAGAGCGCCCGGCACCCACGAGGGTGTGGATTTCATCGATGAAGAGGATGATTTCTCCGTCGCTCTCCACCACTTCCTTGACTACACCTTTGAGCCTTTCCTCGAACTCTCCCTGGTATTTCGCGCCTGCGATCAGCGCACCCATATCGAGGGAGAAGACCTTCTTGGATTTAAGGTTCTCCGGCACCTGGCCGTTGACTATCTTGGTGGCTATGCCTTCGGAGATGGCGGTCTTGCCCACGCCCGGCTCGCCCACCAGGATAGGATTGTTCTTGGTGCGCCTGCTCAATATCTGCAGCACACGCCGTATCTCGTCATCGCGCCCGATCACAGGGTCCAGCTTGCCCTTCGCCGCCCTGTCGTTCAGGTCGATGGCGTATTTACTCAAGAATTCGTATTTGTTTTCCATAATCTGTCCTCCTTTCGCCGGTCCTTCCCGGCAAAACAAGCTTGGTCAAAATACGGACCTGTGACAAAATGTCACGGTTTGGAATGGGGTGTTGAATGGCGCGCCGGCAGGAGGGCTTGCAATTCTGCTACAATCTTGCTAACTTGCCCTCGAAAGTGGAAGGCAGCGCCGGGAGCGGCAATGCCGGATTGACATTGAGTTACGGCTACCTGTCCGACGGGACGAAGGGTTCTGTGACGCTTGTGGATGCCGTGCCACGTAAGATATTGATGCACAGTAAGATGCTTAAACAGGGCTGGCAAAAATCAACCAGCCCTGTTTGCGTAAATCATTTCATTTCAACAACTTGCAGGGCACGGTGGATTTCGGCGGGCTGGACCTCGCCCAGAGCGACTTCGGCGCGAGGTTCTACGACCCCTTCACCGCAAGGTGGACCACACTCGATCCGCTGGCAGGGAAGTACCACTCGCTGAGTCCGTATAACTATTGCGCTGGGAATCCGGTGAATTATGTTGATCCGGATGGGAACATCCTTGATACTTTCCTTGATGCGGCGAGCCTTGCAATGGGAGTCAAGAGTTTCGTCTCCAACGTAAAGCAAGGCAAAGTAGGGGCAGCGATTGTTGACGGTATCGGGATAGTTGCAGACGCAGCTGCACTTGCCACACCTTTTGCTTCTGCCGGAGCAGGCATGGCTATCAAAGCGGTCCGTGGTGCTGACAAGGCTGCGGATGCTCTGAAAGTTGCAAACAAGGCCGATGATGTTGCGGATGCAGGAAAGGGTTTAAAGAATGCAGAAGCAATTAAGGAAGGAAAGGATTTCGAAAAAACAACTTTGGCGGAGGTTAAGGCGAGCGGCAAGGATGCCACCGGACAAGTAAAATTAATTCCTAATAATGGCAAAGGTAACACTATCGGCAATACTACGAATGCAGACATTTTGATTAGGAAGGAGAATGGACACTATGATATAATTGAAACCAAACGCCAAGAGGGAACATCTAAACTTTCAATAGGCCAGAAAGCAGCGAAAGAACATGTTAATAATGGGGATGGTTCGTTTACCGTCAGATCCTATAAGAGCGGTTTTAAACCCGATCAACAAATTACAGTTGATAAGTATTATGTACAATATAAGTATCCCCTTTCTAAATAGATTCGAATTATGAATAAACAGGATGTATTAAAGATACTTGAAGCAATTGCTTCGGAGAATTACTTCAAGGATTATCAAATAAGGAAAAGTGATAATTCTATCATTTACAAATCAGTAAATGGTTATAAAAGGGTTCGTCTTGTGTACCACAATTCATTTGATTTAGAAAGAAAAGACTTGGCCCTTGAAATCCAACCTCACTATGAGGTGCGTTTCAATGTGTTGCATAAATGGTTTGAGAAGTATTCAAAAAGAGAGTTGAAATACCAACGAGATGATGATAGTGTTCGGTTTTGGGGTGCAAAACTAGGTTTGGTTGATGAATATTACTTTTTAGAAAACCGCAATTGTTATGAAGAAGACTTGAATAGAATGAAAGTAGATGTCATTAACAATGCTAAGGATCTTCTTGAGAAATATTCTTCTTTGGAAAGGTGCTATCTGTATCTCGTGGTAGATGAAATGAACGGCAATCATCCCCTACCCTACATTGGTATAGAGTGGTTCTTTGAACGATTGATCTTAACCAGGGTTATTGCTCCTCAGAAGTATGACGCAGTAAAGGGCTTTTACCTTAAAAGAATCGATGAGATGAAGGGATGGGAGGAACCAAATATTATGATGTATTATAATGATTTGCCGATGATTCTTGAGGATTTGGAGAATACCGATTTTGGCTCTGGAAACATTGTTATTTAACCTGAGGCGTATCGTGCTTATCTTTTTTGCCCTGCCCATGCGAATACATGGGCAGGGTTTCTTTTTGATTCGGCTACGACATCCACGGCTGGTAAGCATCCGAAC
>Ga0256407_10004319_pt1 | contig 23905 bp, 21 predicted proteins | sample RumenRJG_04DNA_FD_193489 | JGI IMG/M metagenome (GOLD analysis project Ga0256407, IMG submission 193489) | Bovine rumen microbial communities from Lethbridge, Alberta, Canada - RJG_04 | ecosystem: Host-associated > Mammals > Digestive system > Stomach > Rumen | place: Canada: Alberta... | reverse complement strand
ATAAACACCTTAACACCCTTTATTATAAAGCAATAAAAAAATATTTTCAACTATTTTATTAACAAAGTTAATAACCAACAGTCGAAAACACCTAAATCCCAAATTTTGAGGTGTTAAAACCTAAAAAAGGGATTCAAATGATAAACTTGGTTACCGTTTAAGAAATGCCCAAGTCAATAAGATTCCATATTCTATTGTTATAGGTGATTCTGAAAAAGAAAACGGTACTGTCACATACCGTAAGTACGGTGAAAAAGAACAAACAACTGTTAGTAAAGAAGAATTCAAAAAACTCCTTCACGAAGTTGTTAATAACAAAAAATAAATCCACTATTGACTATATAATTCTATTTCTTATAGAATATATGAGCAAATACGTAGAAAGCAGAGGCGCCCGCTTCTCGCCAGACCGAAATATATTGGTTGGCTAACGCTACATAATCTAGGGGTTAGATTTGTTACGGGTGTCTTAGCGACATCCGTTTTTTGTACAAGGAGGATAAGACTTATCTATACACCAAACGACAATAGGCAACCACCTAAAAAAGATAATACTGACTTAGTTAATGAAAGAGTCAGATTTCCACAAGTACGCTTAATTGGTCCTAATGGGGAACAATTAGGAATCATGTCTTCTAGAGAAGCTCAATTTAAAGCAAATGAGTATGAAATGGACTTACTCTGTGTTGCAACTAATGCTAACCCACCAGTATGTAAGATCATAAATTATTCTAAATTTAAATTCGAACAACAAAAGAAGGCTAAAGAATCAAAAAAGAATCAACATCAAACAAGTATTAAGGAAGTCCAACTTACTCCTAGAATTGGTTTACATGACATGGAGACCAAAGCTAGAAATGCTGTTAAATTCTTAAGTGGCGGTGACAAAGTCAAAGTCGCACTAAGATTCAAAGGAAGAGAATTATCACACGTTGAAGTTGGTCAAGAAACAATGGATAAGTTTGTTGCTCTAGTAGCAGATGCAGGAACTATTGAAAAACCTGCAACATTAGATGGCAAATTATTAACTGCCATCTTAGCACCAAAAAAGAAATAACAAAGTAGGAGGAAAAATTATGCCAAAAATGAAAAGCAAAAAGGCTTTAACAAAAAGAGTTAAAGTTACTGGATCTGGCAAAATTGTAAGACATCACGCTTACACAGGTCACTTAGCCCCAAGAAAATCAACAAAACAAAAGAGACACTTAATGAAACAAACAGGAGTCCATGAGACCGATGTTAAACGTATTAAGCATCTCATCCAACAATAATAAGGAGGAATAACAAAGTATGGCAAGAGTAAAAGGCGGTACAATCACACACGCAAGAAGAAAAAGAGTTTTAAAACGTGCAAGTGGTTATTTCGGAAGTAAACACTTATTATTTAAAACAGCTAAAGAACAAGTTATGCATTCTCTTAGATACGCTTATGTATCACGTAGAGAAATTAAAAGAGATTATCGTAAACTCTGGATTAGAAGAATTAACGCTGCTTGCAGAATGAACGATATCTCATATTCTAAATTCATGCATGGCTTAAAAGTCGCTAACATCTCTATTAATAGAAAAATGTTAAGTGAATTAGCTATCCATGATCCAAAAGCATTTGCGGACTTAGTCGCAACTGCTAAAAAAAGCTAAATAAGTTTTAAAGCTTAAAATGAAAAAGGGTTCAGTTTGAACCCTTTTTTGTGCAAAAATTAACTATTTTTTAATTTTAATGATTATTCTTCACCGATATATTTTACTTCAATATTGTTAAGAGCTTCCTTAATTAAAGACTCATAATCAAATAATTTTTCAAGTTCTTGAGCGGTCTCTTTACGAGGCATTGTTTTAGGGTTTTTTGGAGTAAAAATTGTGCAACAATCTTCATAAGGACGAATAGATATATCAAATGTGTCAATCTTTTTAGCAACAGAAATAATATCTATTTTATCCATTGTAGCGCATGGTCTAATAACCGGGGTATTTGTCACTTCATTAATTGTATTCATGCTTTGTAGAGTCTGACTTGCTACTTGGCCAATAGATTCTCCACTAGCAATTACTGGACAATTACGACTATAAGCAAGCTTAGAAGCTAATCGATACATCATTCGTCTCATAATAGTAATGCAGTAAGATTCAGGAACATTATCATAGATAGCTTCTTGAATCTTAGTAAAAGGAACAATATGTAAACGGATGCGTGGTTGATATTTATTTAATTTAGCTAATAAATCCTCCAACTTATAAATAACACCCATTGAAGTATATGGTGGAGAAGCAAAGTGAATGCATTCGATCTTCACTCCTCTTTTCATGAGTAAATATGCAGCAACTGGTGAATCAATACCTCCAGAAAGCATTAACATACCTTTCCCAGCCACTCCAAGAGGATATCCTCCAGCTCCAGGATAAGATTTTGTGTAAATATAAGCTCCTTCATCTCTGACTTCAATAGATACCATAATGTCAGGGTTATGAACGTCTACTTTATAGTTATTTGTACGCAAGATAACTCCTGCGACCTTTCTAACTATTTCATCACTATTAAGTTCAAAAGACTTATCGCTTCTTTTAGCCTTTACTTTAAATGTTTTGCCTTCAGTTTGCTCAATAAGTTCTAATGCACTTGAACATATTACATCAATATTCTTTTCACATTTATGAACTAAAGATAAAGTTTGAATACCAGAGATATCTTGCATGATAGGCATAATTTCTTCAGGATCTCTTCCGTTTAAAACAATATAAATGTGATCATAACGGACATCTACTTTTAAATCAGGATAATCAATTAACCTTCTTCTAATGTTTTGACCTAACAATCTAATGAAGTCTTTCTTATTCTTTCCTTTAGTGCCTAATTCACCAAAGCGAACCATTATATGATCGTAAGTTATCATCCTCTAATCTCCTTTAAAGCCCTATCAAACACTTCTATAAATGTATCAATCTCTTCTTTAGTATTTAAATGAGAAAAAGATAAACGAATAGAGTTCTTACTAACTACTTCATTTTTGCCCATTGCCAATAAGGTTGGTGAACCAATATCAAGTTTAGAACTACAGGCAGAATGAGTAGAGACCATTATATTGTTGTTACTCAAAAATTCTGCTAAAACTGAAGCTTTTTTGTGCAAAAGTGAAATATTTATTATATATAGATTATCTTTAGTTGAGTTAATCACAATATCATTTTTCTTATTTTGAAAGTAATCATATAAAGGCGAAACAAGTTCTTCAATATACTGTTTATTTTTAGAGTAATCTTGAATAGTCTTTTTAATAACAAAAGCATCACAAACAGCGTTAGCTAAATCAGTGGTCCCACTTCTTAAACCGTTTTCCTGTCCACCACCATCAATTTGAGATACAAGTTCTATATTTTTACGTTTGATTAAAAGCCCTGTTCCTTTTAACCCACCTAACTTATGAATAGATACAGTTAATAAGTCAATATCATTGAATTGAAATTTTGCTTTTCCAACCCCTTGAACTGCATCTACGTGAAGAGCAACTGTAGGAAGAGTTTTAATATATTTAGCAATTTCATCAATATTTTGAATAATACCAGTTTCATTATTGACCGCCATAATAGAAACTAAAATTGTATCTTTGCGGATTTCTTTTTTAATATCATCTAAATATACTTTTCCATCCTCATGAGCTTTTACATAACTTACATCAAAGCCTTGTTCAGAAAGTTTACGGGCAACATTTAAAATCGAAGGATGTTCAATATTAGAGACGATTAAATGGTTTCCTCTAGCTTTATATCTTTCCATATAGCCTTTTAAAGCTAAATTGTTAGCTTCAGTGGCACCGCTTAAGAAAATCACTTCATGGTTATTCATTCCTAGGCTAGATAGAATATCACTTCTAGCCTTAGTTAAAAGTCTAGCATTTTCAATTCCTAGTCTATGTGCGCTAGAAGAATTAGCAAAGTTATTAGTAGAAACATTCGTAAACAAAGAAACAACTTCTGCCATTGGAGAAGTTGTTGCTGCATGATCAAAATATATAATTCTATTATCTATTCCCACGTTGATTGTCCTCTACATGGGCACGACGATAAATTGAGTTAGCATCCTCGTAAACTTTTTCAAATTCACCCTGGAAGAAGTTTTGTTCTAAGACTGATAACTGTTGATTAACATCATTTTGATGATTTCGATCCCTATTAGCGTATACAATCGCAGACTCAGCTAAAGAAGAATCACGGTATTTTTCTTCTACTTCATCAAACAATTTATTTGCTACGCCTTTAAGTTCTTCTACAAGTACATTAATCTTGCTAACATCAATAGGTTTAGATTTTAATACGCCATCAATATCGCACAATAATTGATACACGTGTTGGATGGTTTCATCATAACTAGATGTAATATCAGGCAAAGCAATCAATCTTAAAGTATGTTCAACTTGTTTGGTTCTATAGTAATAGATAGAAACCATAGAGAAAGCTTCTTCACAGCTACTCTTCAATGAATCCAAATAAGCTTTAAATTCTTTTAAAGCAGTATTAGCAGATTCATAATCATTTGAAAGATTATTAAGTTTTTCTCTTAATACTGAGTAAGGTTGCTTAGTTGCACTATTTAAGAAACCATCAAGAGATCTCTTAGTGGCCCATAATTTATCGATGTTATCTTTAAGAGCTTTGATTCTTTCTTCTTGTGCTTCTTCAACAACATAAATTTTTCTAATTTCAGGTAAAATACCAATAATACTTAAGAAATGGTCATTTAATGCTTTGACTTTAGAATAAATTACATCTTTTGATTCAAGGAAGATTTTTTTGTCTTCAACTTCTTTAGCTAAAGCAACTTCTAAAACATCAATTTCTTTTATAATTTCTTGGCATCTAGTGGATAATCCAATAATTTTTAAATCGACAATTCCTTCTTTAATTTGATTAATTTCTTTCTTAAAAGAATTTACTGATTCAAGAATGGATAAATGGTATAAAGGAAGATTTTGTTTTACTAGAAGTAAATATTGATTATTAAGTTCTTCAATTTTTTGAGGAACCACTTGCATAACTAAAGAACATAAGTTTGGCAATTCATCAAAAATCTTATGTAAAGCATCAATAACCCTATTAATTGTAGGAATTAAGTTTTTAGCTTCATCATATTCAGCTTTTTCGATATGGTCTTCATATTGTTGGAAAATAGAATCTAATTTGCCAAATACTTTTAACACGGAAGCAGAAACAAGTTCAAGATCATTAGCATTTGTGTAATAGATTTGTTTTACTAATCTATAATCTTCTTTGAGTTTTAAGATAGTTTGTCTAGAATCTTCTTCAAGTCTAATCAACGAATAAAGGTCATCATTTAAAGAATTAACGCTTTCTTCTAAGATGTTGACTGCTTTTCTAGCTTCAGAAATAACGTTTTTAATATTACGGTATTGCTTATTGTTCACCAAAGAATGTAATTGTCTAATTAATTCTTCAGCATATTTATCATCATTATCATAAATTTCTTTGAATCTTTTTTGAAACATTTCATGTTTATCTACATAAAGTAGGTTTGAATGAGAAATAATTTCTAATCTATGAATATATTGGCTGTCTTGACCAATTAATAAAGCATCTAGATATGAGTATTTTCTTTCAACTTCCTTGATTTGCTTTTTAATTCTCTTTTTTGAAATAACTGTAAGATATAAAACGATAAATAAAACCGCAAGAAGGACTGCCCCTCCAGCAGCAATAATTATAATCATGATAAGTGTTTTTGTATCCATCACAAAAATTATAGACTATTTCACTTTGTGAAAAAAGGAGAACTATAGATTTTTTTAAAATATAAACAAGTTTAAATATTTTACCACTATTTTTATGCATTTAGGGGCAAATGAAAAGGGCTCTAAGAGCCCTAATTAATTGTTTGAATCTTATCCAATTTTTTCAAAATCAGATGCACCATGCTTACAAAGTGGGCAAATGAAGTCATCTGGAAGTTCTTCACCTTCGTAAACATATCCACAAACTTTACAGACCCAACCTTTCTTTTGTGTATCTGGTTTTGGTTTAACATTCTTTTGGTAATAAGTGTATGTCATTGTTTCTCTATCGGACATGACTCTAGCTTCAGTAACTGAGCAAAGGAATAATCCATGAGTTCCCATATCCATGTATTGGTCAACTTTTAATGACATGAATGCGTTGATATATTGAGGCAAGAAAGCTAAACCATTATCACTTCTTAATGGTTCGATATTTGCAAACTTATCAACGTTTCTGCCACTTTGGAATCCAAAGTTTTCAAATACCTTGAATGGAGCATCAACACTTAAGCAGTTAACGTTCATAATTCCAGTGTTTTTAACTACATGGTGGCTGTAATTTGCTTTATTAATAGCAACCATGACTCTTAAAGGATCATCAGTAATTTGAGAAACTGTATTAACAATTAAGCCGTTATCTTTCTTTCCGTCGTTACTTGTAACAACATATAAACCGTATCCAATATTGAATAGAGCTTTCTTATCTTGTTTATTAGCTTTTGTGTCATCTTGAGCAACATATTCTTGAGTTAAAATAGATGCCACTTTCTTAATTTGTTCTTTATTCTCATCATTCATACTAGAAAGGATACGAATTGTTGGCTCAACATAAGTAATGTTCTTACAACCCGCAAGTTTTTCCTTCATAACTTTAGCAGCCATTGGAGCCCAACTACCATTTTCCATAATAACAATGGTCTTATTTTGGAAGTTTCTTTCTGCTAAATGTTCTAAGAATTCAGACATGAATGGGAAGATGGAAGTGTTATATGTAGTTGTAGCTAAAACGATCTTGCCATATCTAAATGCGTCTTCGACACATTCGGCCATGTCTTCTCTAGCTAAATCATTTACCACCACTTTTGGAGCGCCATTTGCTTTAATAGTTTCTGCTAATAAGTTAACAGCGGCTTTTGTGTTTCCATAAACTGATGTATAGAAGATTGCAACACCTTCAGTTTCAGTTCTATAACCACTCCAAATATCATATAAATTAATATAATAACCAAGGTTCTCTTTTAGAATTGGACCATGTAATGGGCAAATAGTTTGGATATCTAATGTTGCAGCTTTCTTTAATAAGTTTTGAACTTGCATACCATATTTACCAACAATACCAATGTAGTATCTTCTTGCTTCACAAGCCCAATCTTCTTCAACATCTAATGCACCAAATTTACCAAATCCATCAGCAGAGAATAATACTTTGTCAGTTGAATCATATGTGACCATAACTTCTGGCCAGTGAACCATTGGAGCAAAAACAAACGTTAAAGTATGTTTACCGAGTACTAAAGACTCCATATCTCCCACAACTTTTTTGTTTTTAATTTCAGCGTGGAAGAATTGATCCATCATCTTGAAAGCTTTTTCATTACTAACCACTGTGACATCAGGATAGTTCTTTATGAAATTCATGATATTTGCAGAGTGGTCAGGTTCCATATGTTGGACAATTAAGTATGTAGGCTTCCTACCACCTAAAGCTTTTTCAATGTTATCTAACCATTCATGGGTAAAGTTTCTATCAACTGTATCCATGATGGCAATTTTTTCATCTAAAATGACGTATGAATTATATGCCATACCATTTGGTACAACATATTGACCTTCGAAAAGGTCAATCTTATGATCGTTTACACCAACATAAACGATATCTTTTGTGACATTATTGTTCATCTATAAAATACCTCATTTCTAGATTATCAAATTTTCCCTCTTTATAAAAGAAAGATGACTGAATTTTATATAATATTTATAATAAAAGAAGAATGGATAACAAAGAAATCAAAATAGACACCACCAAAATTTATGATGGAAAAATCATAAAACTAAGAAAAGATAAAGTTCTTACTCCTAATGGAAATTATTCTTATCGAGAAGTAATTGATCATCAAGGAGGAGTAGGTATTTTATTCATTAAAGATAACCAAGTTCTTTTAATTGAACAATATCGCTATCCTTATGAAGAAACTGTTATTGAAATCCCAGCGGGTAAAATTGAAAAAGGTGAAGATATTAGAAATACGGCGATAAGAGAATTAGAAGAAGAAACAGGTTATTACACTGAAGAATTTAAATACCTTGGAGCAATTTATCCTAGCTGTGGATACACTAACGAAATTATTCATTTGTTTTTAGCTACTAACGCCACTATGAAAGAAACTCATTTTGATGAGGATGAATTAATTACATGTAAGTTCTATCCTATTGAAGAAGTTAAACAAATGATTAAGGAAGGAAAAATAAAAGATGCGAAAACTATCGCAGCAATTTATCACTATCTTGTAGATTAGTCTTTAATTATATCTTTAGTAACTATAATTCCTAAAATTGGTTCTCTAGCGAGACCATTTTTTGTTACGAAAGCAACAGCGAGCTTACTATTTTTCTCATAACTAGTAATGAAAATATCATCAATCTCATCTTCTGACATTCTTATAGGAATAAAGATATATGATTCAGAAAAATGAGCGTCGATTGCTAAATATTTTTTAAGGTCTTTAAATGTTAATGAATTTAAATCAGCTTCTTTATTTTCCACTAAAAATTCAAACAAAACATTAGGAGAAAACACACCTTTTAAAACATTATTTTTGTCTAATATAGGAGTTTGAGAAAAACCACGCATTCTCATCTCCTTCATAACAGGTAAAACTAATAAATTATCATCTTCTCTAACTGAATATAATTTATCAATAGAAGTATATAAATCTTTTGCAGTTCTTGGATTTTTTAAGCAATCTACAAGGGTTTTTAAGAAATTGATTGCTTCATCATTCACTTCAAAGAAGTTATCTTTGTTGTTGTCGTACTCATGAATAATATTGTTTCTAAGCATCCTAATAGTGTTCAACTTCTTACCAATTTTTTGTAAATTCATGACACCACTTCTTATAAGCTCATTTGAATAACGTACAATAACAGAAGTACTACGAGAATTCTCGTGATATTTCATTCTTAAAAGATCATCTAATTCATTATAGAGTTCTAAAAATTCATCAGTCTTATTCATACTTTAATTATCCTCTAGATTTAGAGAAAAACAAAACACCTTTTGCAAGGTGTCTTATTTTTATTTTAAGATTATTCTCCGTAGTAAGCTTTTCTAAGAATTACTTTCATGTCTTCCACTAATGGAACTCTTGGGTTAGCTGGAGAGCATTGATCTTCATAAGCAAGAAGAGCAATTTCATCAATCTTACTTAAGAATTCTTGTTCATCAATTCCCATTTCTTTAAAGCTTGTTGCTAAGCCAATCTCTCTAGAAAGATTTCTACATGCATCTGCTAAAGCTTTAACACCTTCTTCTTCAGTAGAAGCTTTTAAGCCTAATAAGTGAGCAATTTCTAAATACTTCTTATCAGCGTTATAGTGATTATATTTTGGCCAAACACTAAGTTTAGTTGGGACTTGACCGTTATATTCAATAACATATGGTAATAAAACAGCACATGTGTATCCGTGAACAGTATGTAAATCCGCTCCAACTTTATGAGCTAAACTGTGAGTCATACCTAAGAATGCGTTAGCAAATGCCATACCTGCAATAGTTGCAGCGTTATGCATTTTTTCTCTAGCTTCTAAATCATGCTTACCATCTTTAACAGCTCTAGGTAAATATTCAAATGTAAGTTTAATAGCTTGTAAAGCTAAGCCATCAGTAAAGTCACTAGCTAAAACTGAAACATATGCTTCTATTGCGTGAGTTAATACATCCATACCTGTCATTGCGGTAGGCATTGGAGGTAAGTTAGTTGTAAATTCAGGATCAACAATAGCAATTGTAGGAGTTAATGAGTAGTCAGTTAATGGATATTTCTTGTTGTTAGCTTTATCACTAATAACTGCGAAAGGAGTAACTTCACTACCTGTACCGGATGTAGTAGGAATACAGATTAATCTAGATTTCTTACCAAGTTCAGGATATTTAAATGCTCTTTTACGAATATCCATGAATTTTTGTTTTAAGTCATCAAAGTTAACTTCTGGATGTTCGTAGAATAACCACATACCTTTTGCAGCGTCCATAACAGAACCACCACCTAAAGCAATAATTGTGTCAGGTTCAAATGTTCTCATCATATCGCTACCTTTAACTATATTTGAGATATCTGGATCTGGTTCTACACCACTACAGATTTGCATGATTGGTCTTTCTCTACGAGAATTGAGTTGTTCTTCAATCTTAGTTAAGAAGCCTAATTCAATCATGGATTTATCTGTAACGATAAAGACTTTATGCATTTCTTTACAGTCTTTTAAGTATTGAATTGAATTTCTTTCAAAATATATTTTTGCAGGAACTTTAAACCATTGCATATTGTTTCTCCTTTTACCAACTTTCTTGACATTTAATAAATTAACCGCACTAACGTTACCACCTATGGAGTTATGTCCGTAACTACCACAGCCTAATGTTAATGATGGTAAGAAGGAGTTATATACGTTACCAATTCCACCAAAAGTTGCAGGAGAATTCCAAATAATTCTCATGGCCTTAACTTTTTCACCGAAATCATCTGCCATCTTTTGGTTATGACAGTGAATTGCAGCACTATGTCCTAAACCATTGAATTCTACCATTTGAGCACTTCTTTCAAAACCTTCCTCAACATTATTAACTTTAAATACAGCTAATACTGGAGAAAGTTTTTCTCTACTTAATGGTTCTTTTGGTCCTACTTCATCACATTCTACTAAGATAATTGAAGTGTCTTCAGGAACTTTAATTCCTGCTTCTTTTGCGATATTAAAAGCAGAATGTCCTACTACAGTAGGATTAAGTTTAGCGTTAGTAGGATCTTCTCCTTTTTTAACACCAAACATATATTCTTCTAATTTATCTTTTTCTTCTTTGTTAACTAAATAAGCTTTGAATCTTTTGAATAAGCTAATTGCTTCTTCATAAATTTCTTTATCAATAATAACTGCTTGCTCACTAGCGCATATCATACCATTATCAAATGATTTAGATAAAACGATATCATTTACTGCTTGTTCTACATCACAATCTTTATGCATATATGCAGGAACGTTACCCGCTCCAACACCCATCGCAGGTTTACCACAACTATAAGCTGCTTTAACCATTGCGTTACCTCCAGTAGCTAAAATAGTTGCAACTCCTGGATGATTCATTAATAAAGATGTAGCTTCCATACTTGGATGCTCAATCCATTGAATACAATCTTCAGGAGCTCCAGCGGCTACTGCTGCATCTCTAATAATCTTTGCAGCAAGAGCGGAACATTGTTGTGCACTTGGATGGAAAGCAAAGATAATTGGGTTCCTAGTTTTTAAACAAATTAATGATTTAAATATTGCGGTACTTGTTGGGTTTGTAACTGGAGTAATAGCGCATATAACTCCTACTGGATCAGCGATTTCAGTTATACCAGTAACTGGATCTTCACTGATAACTCCAACAGTTTTTAAGTGACGCATGTTGTTAACAACATATTCACAAGCAAATAGGTTTTTAGTTGCTTTATCTTCGAAGACGCCTCTTTTAGTTTCATCAATAGCGGCTTTAGCTAAAGAACCATGATGGTCTAGACCTGCAACAGAACATTTAGCGACAATATAGTCAATTTGTTCTTGGTCTAATTCTAGAAACTTTTGGTAAGCAATTGTGGCTTTTCTAACAAGCTCATTTACCTCTTCTTGAGGGCTAATAAATTTTTCATTTTCACTCATAATTTTTCCTCCACGAATGGAAACGATATGAAAACATAAAGATTCAATATCATTTACATAATAAAATTTAATGGAATAAAATTCCATAAATATATTCTTAAGTAAGATGTTATATTTTATGGATTTTTAGTATAGAATTTCAAACATGGACATCTTATTAGAGCAAATTAACTCAATTATTGATCCGAAAGTACCACTTATATCTAACCTAAGTAACGTTTCTAGTTTACTTAATAATCTAGAAGACATTAATTGGTGTGGGTTTTATTTAGTTAATGAAAATGAACTATATTTAGGGCCTTTCCAAGGGGAAGTTGCTTGCACCATTATTCCTTTTTCTAAAGGAGTATGTGGAACTTGCTATACAAAGAAAGAAACTGTCATCGTGGATAATGTTTTACTCTTCCCTGGCCACATAGCTTGTTCTAGTAAATCTAGGAGCGAAATTGTTACTCCTATTATTAAAAATAATAAAGTAGTTGGTTTGATTGATATTGATTCTCCTTCTTTTAATAGGTTTAGTGAAAAAGAAGCGAAATTTTTAGAAGCAGTAGCTAGTAAATTAAGTGAATTAGATTATGAATAAAGTATATTTAGCGGGCGGCTGCTTTTGGTGTATTCAAGACTATATTTCTTCTTTTCCTGGTATTAAGAAAGTCATTTCTGGCTATTCCGGAGGAAAAGAAAAAGCAGTCACTTATAAAGAAGTTAAAGAACAGAAAACTGGACATAGAGAAACTATCGAAGTTAGTTATAACGAAGAAGAGGTATCATTAAATGAAATTATTGATATTTATCTATCTTATGTCGATCCTTTAGATAAAGAAGGACAGTTTATTGATAAAGGTTTTAGCTACACGTTAGCATTATTTTATCAAAACGAAGTAGAAAGAAATCTATTCGAACAAAAGATAAAAGAATTAGAAACTAAACTTAATCACGAAGTATATATTAATGTTCTTCCTTTTTCTTTCTTTATAGAAGCAGAAGAATATCATCAAGATTATTCGAAAAAAAATCCTGATAATTTTTATCAGGAATTAGTGAATTCTTCACGAGTTTGTCACTTAGCAAAATATAAGAAAAATTAATTATTCAATATAACCATTCTTAGAACTTGCACCATTAAAATCTAAGATTAACATAGTGATATCATCAAATTGATCAGCGTCACCGACGAATTTATCAATATCATTTTTAATTCCATAAAGGAGTTCTTTTTGTGTAACAGACTTATGTTCATTTAAGTAATTAACTAATCTATCATTACCATAGAGTTCTTTATTTTCATTAGTAGCTTCATTAACTCCATCGGTATATAGATATAATCTATCACCTTTTTCAAGCTTAATAGATTGTAAATCATACTTAATTCCGCTTAAACCACCTAAAACAAGGTTCCTCTTTTCTTCTAAGAATTCCCACTTCTTATTACCATCTGCTTTATAAATTAAAGGTGCATTATGTCCTGCGTTAGCAAATGTTAAAATTCCGGTATGTAAATCAAGAATACCCATCCAACATGTTACGAACATGTTAACAGTATTGTTTTGGCATAACGCTTCATTAGCTTTTTCTAATGTTTCGTTAACTGGTACATCATATCTAGCTAAGTTCTTCAATAATGTCTTAGATTCCATCATAAACATACTAGCTGGAACGCCTTTTCCAGAAACATCAGCGATTAAGAAGGCTAATGTATGACCATCAAGTAAATAAAAGTCATAGAAGTCTCCACCTACTTGTCTAGCAGTATCCATCTTTGCGTAGATATCAAACTCTTTCTTAGTTGGGAAAGGAGGGAACACGCTAGGAATAGCGTTAGATTGAATCATTCTAGCAAACTCTAATTCTTTATCAATTCTAGCTGCAGCTTTTTCTATATATTTCTTTAAAGTGTCCACTGTAACGTTAATGTCATGAGAAAGTTCATTAAATTCTAGTGTCTTTGTAGTGCCAACTTTTTGATTCAAATCACCTTCAATAATTTGTCCTAAAGTATTATTAATATCCCTAATATTCTTAACAACAAATTTATTAATTATGAAGTACGTGAATGCGAAAATGATCGCAAACATGATAACTTGAGAGAAAGAATGAGAGTAAGTGATTAAGTCTCTTTGATAATTAATATCTTCTACTGGAATTGTACAAACAACATAATATGTTTCTACTGTGTCATACATGTAATAACATTCTTTTCCATAGATATCTGCTCTAAGTTTAGTGAGAGTTGGTTGTGTTTTAAGGTCATTAATAGTAATTCCTGGAGGAACAGTTTCTCCTTCTTCGATATAGGAAATGATTTTTCCGTCAGAATCAAAAACAAGAACTACACCGGTAAAATATACGTGTCTATGACTTGTTGCAATATTAACAACACCTGAAATACCACTATCATAGAAAGTTTCTATGTCTAATCCAATTTCATAGTAGTATTCTTCGTCATTATCAAGCATTAAATGCATCGCACTATATTTAACAAAATCATTACCGTAATTTCTAAAAATATCGAAACCTGTATAGTTAGTAAGCATGTTGTTATGGAAATCTCTAGTTATAGGATCACTATTCATATCATACCCAACATGAGCAGGGTCACTACTTTTAATAACAATACCATTTTTACTAATAATATTTATTTTATAAATTTCATATTTTTCACATAATTCAGTTAGAACTATAGAAGGATTATTTTCATATTCATGACTGCTACTGCTTAATAGATTTAAACAAACAGAATCTGAATATTCATTGATTTGAGTACCAATATCAACAACATTAGTGTTTAAAACGGATGTACCCGTTTCATCACTACTATTCTTTTGTAAAAGATAAATAAATCCTGTTGAAGCAAAGAAAGCGGAAACAGTAATTATCAAAAGCCAGAATTGTATTCTTTGGTTAATTGGTCGATTATTACCCAGTTTAGTTTCTTTTATGTTCATTAGTTGAACAAATAAACAAGCTAAAGAAACTGCAACTGCATTAGCAAATACCATAGGTATAGTAACTACTCTAATAACATTTAAAGCAGTAGCAGGTTCAGTAATATGAGTTAAGAATAAGATGGTAATATGGATGACTTCCATAATAATACCGATGGCAAAGCCATAGATAAATTTAGGAGCTTTATTTTCATACATCCATTTTCTTAAAACAGCAGCATAAACACCCGATAAGATAGTAGATAAACTACATGCAATTTGAGAATAGAAACCTCTACCCCAATAAGCTGCAAAATATCTTTCAACTCCGCCAATTAAACCTGCAATTAATCCACTTGGTCCACCAAAAATAAGACCTGCACATAAAGGAGCAGCATCTCTAACATTAGCAGTAGCGGCGCCACTTACATCAACACCACATTCAGTGCCAAATATTGCAGCTAATCCAAATACAACACCAATAATAATTTGCTGATATTTATATGGAATCTTCTTAAAGGAAGTAAAACGTTGCAATAAAAATATACTAACGGTAAGACCGATAGGAACTAAAGTACAAGCAAATAGTTGCAAATACGTTTGGAGCATGGCTCTAATTATACATGAAAATAAATAATTTTATATTTTTATTTATAAGAATATACCTTCAATAAATCAATATTGGCAAAAAAAGGTTTTTGTTTCATTTAATTTATACTAATCTAATATACATTAAGGATGATTTACCTATGAAAGAAATACTAACTGCAACTAATTTATCTAAAATCTATGTTAATGGAGAAATCACAGTCAAAGCTGTTGATGAAATATCTTTTAAGATTAATAAAGGTGAAGTTGTTGTTATTTTAGGTCAGTCTGGTGCAGGTAAATCTACTTTGCTTAATTTAATTGGTGGAATGGAACTATTAACTAGCGGTTCTTTAATCATTGATGGTGAAGAATTAGCCAAATACACTGCAAAACAACTAGTTTATTTCCGTAGACATAAGATTGGATTTGTTTTCCAATTCTATAATTTAATGCCAAACTTAACTGCAAAAGAGAATGTAGAACTCGCAACAGAACTCAAAAATAATGCGTTAGATCCTACTACTGTATTAAAGTCAGTTGGATTAGGAGACAAACTAAATTCTTTCCCAAGTCAATTAAGTGGCGGCCAACAACAAAGAGTCTCTATCGCTAGAGCCTTAGCTAAAAACTGCGATATCATTCTTTGTGACGAACCTACCGGGGCATTAGATTATGAAACTGGTAAAGAAATCTTATCTTTGTTAGTGGGTGAAGCTCATAAATATCAAAAAACAGTTATTATTGTTACCCATAACTCCGCTTTGAGTGAAATGGGTGATCATTTAATAAAACTTAAAAATGGAAAGATCATATATGACGAACTTAATCCAAACCCAAAACCTATTGAGGAGATTGAATGGTAACTAGTTCAAAAGTACTAAATAAAACGTTTAACAAAACGATAGTTAAAATGATTAGGCTTCGTTTTGTTCGTTTTCTTTTGACTACCTTAATTATTCTTATTTCTAGTAGCGTGACTTCTGGATTAGGCAATTTATTACCTAGTTATACTCCTGGATATATAAATAATTTTAAAGAAGATAACATTGCAGACTTAATTATTAAAGTAAAACCTAACGAAGAAGATATAAAACAAAATAAGTATATTTCTTTTAATAATAATGATGTAGCTAGAATCAAAAATGTAGGAAATGTGAAGGACGTGACATTAATATCTAACTATGATTACCTAACTGAAAAAGAAGAAGATAATCTTAGGGTCACAGTTTATGATGATTTGTCTAAACCTGAAATTGCCACTCCAATTTTGATGTCCGGAGAGCTTCCTAAAAACTTTTCAATCGATATATCTAAATTCTTAATTAAGTTTGATGTTTTGATACAACAAAATATTGATAATACTGCTAACAAACAAATAGGAGATATTGTCAAATATTCTATATCCACAAACTATATGGGAATGGCTATCACAGTTAATTTTGAACTTACTATTACAGGTATTGCAAAAGACGCTTTATACACTACCACTAATAAAGAAAGAGGATTATCCGAAGAAATTGTTTATGTTTCTAACATTTATTATTCTTCTTTATCAATAATGGATAGCCCATATGTTTCAATGATATTCCCTAAAACCGATATGTATTTAACTATGCAAAATCATAGCGAATATTTAACCAAAGAATTTGAAGCAGAATCTTCCCATTTAAGAGACTTAATTTATGATCTAGATGTTACAGAAGAAAGCGTTACTTTTAAGAAATATCAAGAGAAATCCACTATCTTAACTTTAGAAGAAAATGGCAGTTATGCATTGTTTAAGAACTATTCTAACAAGATTTTAGTAATTGCTTTAATTCTTCCAGTGTTCTTTATCTTAGTTTGTGCCTTACTAGTTTTAATCATTTCTTCTAGACTTGTAATGGATGAAAGAAACATGATTGCTTGCTACTCGTCTTTAGGAATTAGTAAAGCTAATATTTATAAGAAATATCTAACTTTCTCACTGACCGCTGCAATAATAGGTTCAATAATAGGTTATTTCTTTGGAATATTCTTTATTCCTTATGTTATATTCCCTACTTATTCTGGCGTCTGTTATATGACTTCTCTTTCTTACTCAATGTTCTCTTTAATTGGAATTGTTGTTAATATCATTATTTTATTAACCGCTATTGGAGTAACAATGTATTCGGTTAATAAATCTTTAAGAGAAAGTCCTGCTCAATTATTAAGACCAAAAGCCCCTAAAGAAGGTAAAAAGATATTGTTTGAAAGGATTACTTTCCTTTGGAAAATCCTTCCTTTCTCATACAAAAGTTCAATTAGAAATATCTTTAGACAAAAGAAAAATCTTATCTTAACTTCTTTATCGGTTATCGGAAGCGAAGTACTAGTATTTCTAGGATTAGGTTTATCTGATGTTTCTAATAGTCTAACTCAAGATCCTTTATTCCATAATGTCGCTAACTCAGTTGGAGTAGTTTCTACAGTTATCGTTATATATGGGGTAGTTATGGCAAGTACCATCATTTATTCTTTAGCAAGCATCAGCATTGATGACCGAGAAAGAGAGATTGCGGTACTTAAGGTCCTAGGTTATAGCGATATCAAATGTGCTTTATATACTTCTAGAGAACTAATTCTCATAACAATATTTGCAGCCTTAATTGGTGTCCCTGTTTCAGTGGGCGCTGCTGCATTCTTCTTTGGATTTTTAAAATTTGGAGGTATTGAAAACGTTAAAATAGGAACATATCTTATTTCCTATTTCTTAATTGTTGCTGCTTCAATTATTTCTTCCTTCTTCTTATACCCTAAGATTAAGAAGATAGACTTTAATATCTCACTTAAAGCTATGGATTGAATCCATAGAATCTAATAAATATTATTCTTCTATATGGTTAGTCCTTTTAATTATTTGGGCTAATCCACCTAAAGAAGTTTCTTTATAGCGTTTATCCATATCTAAGCCTGTTTTCATCATCGTTTTAATTGAATCATCATAGCTGACGATACTTTGAGTACATGGAATAATGATTGCTAGCTTAACAGCATCAATTGCTTTTAATGCATATAAAGCACATCTTTCAATACATGGTACCTGTACATATCCATCAACTGGATCACAAGTTAATCCTAAAGAATGCTCTAAAGCAATTTCGGCAGCTTGAATAGTAGTTTCTATTTCTTTTCCGAAACAGAAAGCAATCATACCCGCTCCCATAGAACAAGCTACTCCTATTTCAGCTTGGCAACCTGCTTCCGCTCCACTAACTGAAGCGTTCATCTTACAAACTATACCAAATAGACCAGCCACCATTAACCCTCTAATAATATTGAAATTTGATACTCCACACATTCTAAGATACTGAATACATCCAGGAATTACTCCCGCACTTCCACAAGTAGGAGCAGTCACTATTATTCCTCCAGAAGCATTCTCTTCTGCTACCGCAAAACTATGAACGGCCACATTCATTGCAATATCATCACTACCATAAGCAGTTTTAAGCATTTCATCATACATAGCTTTAGCTTTTCTTCTAACATGAAGCTTACCTGGAAGATATCCTTCTTCCATAAGTCCGTTTCTTGCAGCTTCATCCATTGTTGTTAAAACATTCTCAAAATATTCTTGAATGGAACTTTCTTCAAATCTAGCAACATAATCATATAAAGAAATATTTTCTTTCTTACAATATTCATAAATTTCTTGCATGTTAGAGTGAGGATAAGTATCATTCTTTTCTAGTTCCTTCAAGTTATCTTTAGTAACTATTGTTCCGCCTCCAATAGAAAGGATAGTTTCTTCATATTTACCTTTATTTGTTTCAATATAAAACTCCATTGTATTAGGATGGTCTTTATTTACTTCTTTGTTTAAAATAACGTCATGGTTATATTCTTTTAGGGCTAAGTGGATAATTGTGTCAGTTAAGTGACCTACACCAGTAAGGGCTAAAGAACCATATAAAGTAACTCTAATATATTTGATTCCTTCATCTTTATATTTATGAACTATATGTCTAGATGCAAAATATGGTCCCATTGTGTGACTACTACTTGGTCCGTGTCCAGTTATAAATATTTCTTTAATTGATCTTAACCCCATAATAACCCCCTTATAAATTATCTATGATTGTAGAAAAACTTCTTCCTATATCTTCATACTTATGAGCATCACTACTCTTATGAAATTTAACATTATGTTTAAATAATATTTTAATCAACTCTTTATCCATACCACCATATGGGTAACCATATCTTAATAGTCCAGTGTTGTTCTCTAATCTTTGATTATATTTTTCTGCTTCGATAGCAAGTTTCTCGTAGTAAGGAATTAAAGAATAAGAAGGATAAACATTAAATAGTTTGATTAAATCTGGATGAGCTAATACATCAAACATTTGAGAATGTATAACGTTAATTAAATTATCAAAATAATGTTTGTAAAATTCATCAACATTAACTTCTAAATATATATCTTTAGTTATGTCCACAGGATAGCCATCAGTAAAATGAACAGAGCCAATTAAAAAGTCAAATTTGAATGGTTCTAACGAAGATAAATACCTTTTTAATTCATCTTCTTTTTCTTTGAAATAGCAGACTTCTAAGCCGAATTTAATGCAAATTGGCCACTTTTTTGATTTTACAAGTTTAATAAATTCAATGTATTCCTTAAGTGATACTTGGTTCTTTTTCTTTTTTTCTATGAAGGCTTTCCCATACTTATTTACTAAAGATTCATATAGAAAATTAAACTCAAAAAACTTATGAGTGTGATCCAAAATGTATAGTTCATCAATTCCTTTTTCTTGAGCAACCTGAATCATATTGTCTATAAGTTCAAGACAATAAGGTTGATCATTAATATGAATGTGTCCGTCTAGCATACATTAGTTATCTTGTTAATAAAAAAGAGCAGGACATGCATTTAAAACCTACTCTTTATTTTCTTCTTTATTTTCTTTTTCAACTACTCTTTTAACTCTAGGTTTTGAAGGAGCACGTTTAGTGGTTGCTCTTTTTCTTTGTACAGGTTTCTTCTCGTATTTTACTACTGCCTCTTCGTTTTTTTCTTTTTTCTCGGTAACTTGTTTCATTTCATTATAGAAGTTAACAATAATACTGGTAATTAAAGCCACAACGATAAGTCCGTAAATACCCAAGATGACGCTTAATACACGACAAAGTAACGAATGTACAACAAAATCGCCAAAACCAATTGTCGTTACAATTGCAAAACAGTACCATAAGGCATCTCCATAAGATATTCCTTCACTAACATAGAAGACGACAGAGAAAGAAATAATTAAGAATAATAACCCTAAAAGAATTTCTCCAGCGAATGTCTTTTGGAAAATATCTTTTAAAGTACCAAACATAATCTTTGAAAATGCTTCTGCGAATATAGATAACAGAGAAGTACTAGCCATTATCGCCGCCATTAAAAACATACAAAGGGCAGCCCCCTTTGGTTCCCATGTCGTAGCGCATACAATAAAAAGCAGTAAACAAATACCACTAAGAAGAACTACTACCACAATATGTCTAGGTCTACGACTTCGTAATAATGTTAATAAATTATAAGCTATATGCATTAAAAAATATGCAAGCGAAGCCCAAACATAAACTTCCCAATACTTGTAAAGGGCTATCATCAAAACACCTAAGATTAAATAAATACTGGCGTTAATTAATCTATCTTGTCTTAAATGCTTATTGGTTTCTCTTTTGTAATAACAAAGTTGTCTTAAAGATGAAAAAGTACAAGCAATAAACATTAATAAACCTGCCACTAGCATTTTGCTAGAATCAAAAACTAAAAAATAAGATAAAGCAGTTAAAGCGGACGCTAAAATACATGTTGAAGTAAACGCAACTGCAATACTTAATAATAATTTTGAATTACTTTTAGCTAATTTTGTTAAATACATAACTCTTCAAAACAAAATTATTATAATGTATTTTTTTGAGGTATAAAATACCTTTCAAAAAATAAGTAATAAAAAAGCAAAGAATATTGTATTTTATTTCATATTATTTGATAAAAAGTATGCAGTTAAACTATTTAATCTAATTGACACCAATCATGGAAATTCTGAAATAAATTTACAAATTAAGCATCCATATTTTGAGCTTTTCGTTATTTTTAATTTTTTAAAAAATCTTAAGAAACGCCATAAATGAACGACTTTGTATTGATGATTTGATTTCCACAAAAAAGACCCCAAAAACTTTAAAAAAATATGTTTTAAACTTTGTTTATACACACCATTTTGATATAAATATTCTGCTCATATATTTAGACCACGGGCGGGCTGCGTAATGAGTTGCTACTTATCTAGTTTCCATAGCGACAGCGTCTTGTATTGGATATAAGTGGTGAATGGGTATAGAGGGCTATCATACTACGTGTTAGGGTATGGTAATGCGGACAGTATTGCCCATGGTGAATAGTAGATTCTATAGTAAATGGCGACCTTAAGGACACGGCTATAGAAAAGAAACCTCACTTACGCTCCGCACAATTAGAAATAATTGAACATGAGGCCGTCACAAGGATGACGTAACACCAGCAGTTACGGGACTTAGTCGATAACTGCAAAGGTGTTTTCATTGTGACGGTTTTTTTATCTCCTTTTGAAAACACCAACCAACCACTTAGTGGTAATTTGTTTTTTCATTTTATTGCGTTAAGCAGGAAAGGAGATTTAGAAATGGATAAATACAAATTAGTAAAATTTACTGATGAAGGTTTTGAACTTGATGTCAGAACAGATGCTGAAAGCGAAACTGTATGGCTCTCCCAAAAAGAAATGTCATTATTATTTGATGTAAGCACCGATAATATTGGTCTTCATATCAATAATATTCTTCGAGAGAAAGAATTAGATTATTCAACAACCGAGGAATCCTCGGTAGTTCAAATTGAGGGAAATAGAAAAATTACACGTCATATCAAAATATATAACTTAGATATGATAATTTCTGTTGGTTACAGAGTGAAATCTCGACGTGGCATCATCTTTAGAAGATGGGCAAATAGAGTTTTGAAAGACTATTTAATTCAAGGATATGCAGCAAATGAGAAAAGATTAAATACTCTTAACAAAACAATAGATATCCAAACAAAAATGCTTGCCTATTCTTTAGATATAGACAAGGAAGAGCTAAGCAAGGTAATAAACGAATATACTCGTGCTTTAGATCTTCTCGATGGTTATGATCATCAAACACTAGAAAAGCCAAAAGTGACAGGCGCTTCTTATACTATGTCATACGAAGAAGCTAGAGGTATTATCGATTCTATGAAATTTTCAAATATGTCGGAAGTATTTGGAGTTGAAAAAGAGGAAGGAAAACTCAACGGCATTATTGCTCAAATAGATCAAAATGTTTTTGGACAAGAATTATATCCATCAATAGAAGAAAAAGCTGCACATCTATTATATTTTCTAGTAAAAGACCATCCATTTGCAGATGGATGCAAAAGAATTGCGGCTACACTATTCATTAATTACTTATACAAGAATAATTATTTATATCGCAATAACAAGCAGATTATTTCTAATGAAGCCTTGGTGGCCATTACAATATTGACTGCGGAAAGTAATCCTAGTGATATGGATATCATAGTCAAACTAATTATGAATCTACTTGTTTCTTAATTACTAATTATTTATTAAAATATGATGATTTGAATAAATTTCCATCTCAAGTAAAAGGATACAAATTACCACTTAGCCTTTAGGTTTACAACTCAATGTTGCAAGACCAACAAAATCAGACTCGGCCTTTTCTAATGTTGCTTCATCTTTTATATCTAGTTTATTCTTTAGCACATTTGTGCCTTCATAGACATATGGATCCTTCATTATTTATATAACCTTGCTATAGCGAATTCTGCAGTTTCATAATCAATTTCACCGCGTGAATATAATCTCATAATTCTTTGGGCATCTTGAGAAGGGGCTACCCCATCAACAGTAGCAATTGATTTTGCAAAAGCTAAATCAGTCTCATCATCCGGCAACGTTAATTCAAAAGGTAACCCATTGTTGTTTACGGATGCAGTCAAAAAAAGAGTAATAGCTTGACTAGTTGTTAATCCTAAGCGATTAAAAATCTTATCAGCTTTTTCTTTGATGTCACCAGTAACTCTTGTATGAACAGTTTCAGTTTTCGCCATATTTTTTCCTCGACTATATTGTATCACGTTTGCGATACATATCAATAATAGTCAACAAAAAATACCTGAAATTAATCAGGCAATTTATTGGCATTGGCCATGTATTAGTGATTTGATACAAATTGAACACTTATCGGTCAGATTGAACATTCATCGGTCAAACTGAACACCCGTCGGTCAACCGCTATTTTTCTTCGATTAAATCGTGGTTTTTTCTAATCTTTTTTTGCACTCTACTTTGCAATGAGTAAACAGTTAGGGTTTGATTCCTATATTCAAAAAGTTATTTAACAAGTTTTCTGCAAATCGGAAGTAGTTCTTCAATTTTGGTCACTATTCTTTTTTTGCTCTTCAGTCATATTAATAGTATAAGAAAAAAATGCAAAGTGCAGTTAGCTCAAAGAACAAAACCGAAATAAATTTCGGTAAGAACTCGCCCTGCTGGTCGAGTTTTTTTATAATTGGATTAATGGCTTATACACGTTTTAGAAACTCAGATTTAAAAATCAACACTTACTACAAAAGAT
>Ga0256407_10004316_pt1 | contig 23927 bp, 21 predicted proteins | sample RumenRJG_04DNA_FD_193489 | JGI IMG/M metagenome (GOLD analysis project Ga0256407, IMG submission 193489) | Bovine rumen microbial communities from Lethbridge, Alberta, Canada - RJG_04 | ecosystem: Host-associated > Mammals > Digestive system > Stomach > Rumen | place: Canada: Alberta... | reverse complement strand
CAGGCATCTTCTTGTCTTACTTTATCTCCAAAACCTGTATTAATACAAAGAAAAACTGGGATCTGCTTAAAATGCAGTTCCCAGTTGATTCTGCTTTGCCATTAACTTAATGACATTGTCCCTTGCGAAGACCTTTTTGATCAGGAGATACAGGCGTCTGTTAAATTGCAGCGCCCTGATGTGTGTCACGCCGTTTCAGCTCGCTGTTTATAGTGTTCAGGATAGTGCGCTTTCTGTAGCTCCATTCAGGAGATACGAGTATCTTGCGCGGAACATCTCCCGTAAGTCTGTGTATAGTGACCTCAGGAGGTATTATCTCGAGACATCGCACAACGAGGTCGGTATACTCTTCGATCGAATCAAAGGGAACGTAATCAGGCATCGTCCTATAAAGAGGCGATGTCTTTACTATGTTCATCAGGTGCAGCTTGAGCCCGAATACCGGGAGGGAGCATACTCTGCGAACTGACTCGATCATCATCTCCTCCGTCTCTCCAGGCAGCCCCAGAATGAGATGCGTAACTACGCGTATTCCGCGTGAAATCAGAGCTTCGGCAGCTCTTTCATAGTCTTCGAAGGTGTAGCAGGTGTTCATGTCAGCGAGAGTCTTTGCGTGTATGCTCTGAAGCCCGAGCTCTACCCACATGAAATGATCCCGGTTTATTTCTTCGAGAAGATCGAGCACGTCATCTCCGAGGCAGTCGGGCCTTGTGGCGATGGCGATGCCGCTTATGCGCGGATCGTCAAGAGCCGCGTAATATCTGGAGCGCAGCACATCAACAGGAGCGTAGGTGTTTGTGAAGGACTGAAAATAAGCAAGGTAACAGGCATCAGGCCATTTTTCTGAAAGCCTGCTTATCTGATCACTTATCGACTCCGAATAATCCGTATCAGATGCTGAAACGTGTGATGCGAGCTCGCCCGATCCGCCCTCAGAACAAAAGGCGCAGCCGCCAAATCCTGCCGTGCCGTCTCTGTTGGGGCAGGTGAAGCCGGCGTCTATGCTCAGCTTGACTGTTTTGCGCCCGAAAACGTTCTTAAGATGATCGCCTATCGAATTATATCTTTCACCACCTTGCATGTATCAAGGGACCTCCGTTTGTGATACAATAGAATGAATTATTGCGTATCCCGTTATCAGCGGAAAGGAAAGAGCGTTGGAAAAAACTTCAGGCTGCATGCCGCAGCTCGGCTGCGATGAAATGAATATCATTACCGGAGAGCTTTCCGGGGCGGCTCTCATGCCTAGGACGCCTTCCGTTCTGCTGCACGCCTGCTGCGGGCCGTGTTCAACCTCGTGTGTGGAGAGAACAGCCGCCGACTACGCTCTGACTCTGTATTATTATAATCCAAATATAACTGACAGAGAAGAGTACTACCTGAGGCGCGACACTCTGCTGCACTTCCTGGAGGCGTTCAACGAGGAGCATAAGGACTTCTATACAGTAGGTTATATAGAAGGCGCGTATGAGCCTGAAAGATATCTGCTCAAGGCTTCACCGCTGGCGGATGAACCTGAAGGCGGAAGACGCTGTGACCTGTGCTTCGCGATGAGACTCAGCGAGACAGCGAGGATGGCGAAGGAGCTCGGCATGGACTACTTTACAACAACGATGTCTGTGAGTCCTCACAAAAACTATGATAAGATCAGGGCTCTCGGACTTGCTCTTGAGGAAGAGACAGGTGTGAGATTCCTTGATATCGACTTCAAGAAGAAGAACGGATTCGGAAGAAGTGTAGAGCTTTCAAAAAAGTACGGACTGTACAGACAAAACTTCTGCGGATGCGAATTCGCAAGATATAACGCAAAATAGAGCAAGGGACTAAGAACAAGGAGAAAGAACAATGAGCAAACTATTCATTCCAAAAGACTATACGCCTATTCTCGATCCGACGGAAACCCAGAGGGCCATCAAAAGGATCAAGGATCATTTCCAGAAAGAGCTTGCAGACAAGCTCAATCTCGGCAGAGTATCGGCTCCTCTGTTTGTTATTCCTGAATCCGGGCTCAACGACAATCTGAACGGATATGAGAGAAGGGTCGAATTCACGATCAAGGACATGAACGAGCAGCACGTTGAAGTCGTGCAGTCGCTTGCGAAGTGGAAGAGAATGGCGCTCGGAAGATACAACGCGGAACCCGGACGCGGACTCTACACGGACATGAACGCGATCAGACGTGATGAAGAGCTCGACAACATCCACTCGATATATGTAGATCAGTGGGACTGGGAGAGAGTTATAACTGCCGATCAGAGAAACGATGAATTCCTTGAACACATAGTAAAGCTCATTTACTGGTGCATAAAGGATCTCGGCGACTATGTGAATGATCACTACCCACAGATCGGGATCGACCTTCCTGACAAGATCAAATTCATCGATTCGCAGGAGCTCGAGGACTGGTATCCGGACAACACAGCAAAGGAAAGAGAGCGTTTCGCAGCGGAAGAATACGGCGCTGTATTCGTGAAGCGCATCGGCTGCGCGCTCAGATCGGGCAAGAAGCACGACGGCAGAGCTCCTGACTACGACGACTGGGAACTCAACGGAGACATCATACTCTGGAACCCTGTGCTTGAAGACGCCTTCGAGATTAGCTCCATGGGCATTCGTGTCGATGCCGAATCGATGCTCCGCCAGCTTGAGATAGACGGCAAGGAAGACAGAAAAGAACTTAAATTCCACCAGGATATCATAAACAACAGGCTTCCGCTTACAGTAGGCGGCGGTATCGGACAGAGCAGACTCTGCATGTTCTTCCTCAAAAAGGCTCATATCGGAGAGGTGCAGGTGTCGGTATGGCCTGAAGACATGTATAAGGAGTGCTCTGAAAACAATATATTCCTCCTGTAACATATTTGTGACATCAGATGCAGTACATAGATGTAGTCATTGACAGTAAAAGCGTAAATACGGACAGCTTCTATACCTATAAGGCGCCTGATGAGGTGCAGCCGGGAGCAAAGCTGACAGTACCTTTCGCAAGAAGGCGCAAAAGTGTCGATGCGTACTGTGTCGCTGCGGGAGTAAGCTGCGCCCTCGACGATTCAAAGGTCAAGGAGATCGACACATACGATCCGGAGCGCTCACTCAACGGCGAGATGGTCGGTACTGCAGTGTGGATGCGCAGACGATATGGAATAAAATACATCGACGGCCTCAAGATGTTTGCCGTGGACGGCAAGCGCGAAAAGGCGCTCAAAGCGGGAGAGGGCATCGAGGCTTCCGATCCCGGATATGAGCTTACAGAAGAGCAGAAGGCGGCGTCGGACCGGATATGCGGCTCTCTGGAAAAGCACGAGACTAAGGCATATCTCATAAAGGGCGTAACAAACAGCGGCAAGACAGAAGTTTATATAAGGGCTGCCGCTAAGGCGCTTGAGGAGGGACGCTCGGCAATAATACTCCTGCCCGAGATAGCGCTCGCCTCACAGGTGGCTCAGCGCTTCAGAGAGCGATTCGGAAGCGATAAAATAGCCACTCTTCACAGCAGACTGAAGAAATCAGAGCGTCTTTCCGAGTGGATGAGGATAAGGCGCGGCGAGGCCAGGATAGTCATAGGGGCAAGAACGTCGGTATTTGCGCCGCTTGACAATATAGGAGTTATCGTAATAGACGAGGAGCACGAGAGCACCTATAAGTCCGACCACAATCCTAAGTACGAGACTGTCGATATAGCCTTCAAGAGAGCATCGCTTTCAGGCGCTGTACTGGTGCTTGGAAGCGCGACTCCGGCTGTGACATCCTATTACAGGGCAAAGACAGGGATCTATGAGCTCATTGAGATGAAAGAGCGCATAGGAGACAGCGTGATGCCTGCGATAGAGATCATCGACATGCGCAAAGAAGCTGCAGCGGGCAATACAAGCGTCATCTCAAGAGAGCTTGCCCGCAGGATCGACAGATCGCTCAGCCGCAAAGAGCAGGTGATACTCTTCCTCAACCGCAGAGGCTTCTCAACGCGCATACTGTGTCCGGACTGCGGATTCGTGATGAGCTGCCCGGACTGCGGCATATCGCTGACGTATCATAAATCGGTGAACGCCGCGGTGTGTCACTACTGCGGCAGAAAGTTCCCTGTCACGGATAAGTGCCCGGACTGCGGCAGCAGCTTCATAAGATACGCGGGCGCAGGCACAGAAAAGGTAGAGGAAGAAGTGCGCCGCATCTGGCCTGATGCGGGCGTCGACAGGTTCGACATAGACACCGCTTCGGCCGCGGATGATCCCATGAAGGTTATCAGCGACTTCCAGAAGGGACGTACGGACATACTCGTAGGCACGCAGCTCCTTGCAAAAGGGCTGGATTTCAGGAATGTAGGGCTCGTAGGCATCATCAATGCCGATGTGAGCCTCAATATCCCTGATTACAGGTCTTCGGAGCGCACCTATCAGCTTATCACTCAGGTCGCCGGCAGGGCCGGGCGCGCGGGCGGAGAAAGCAGCGTGCTGATCCAGACTTATGAGCCCGGAAGCGACGTTATAGTAGAGGCGGCGGCCGGTGACTACGAAAGCTTCTACGAAGCCGAGCTTCTTCACAGAAGCATTATGAATTATCCGCCTTACTCTGATATAATCTCGGTCGGACTTGTCGCTGACGATGAGGACACGGCCATGGAGTACGCCAGTGCCTTCCGGAGCAGGCTGATAAGCCTCAGATCGGCACCTGAAGGAGCATCGGTAATGATGCCGAGGTTAGATGAGAGACGAAGCGACGGAAGAGCGAGGGCTGTGTTCATGATAAAGGCTCCGCGGGGGAGCCGCGCCGGATATGTCAGCGAATACATGGCTTTCCGCGAGCGCATGACTGAAAACAGGGCTCCGGCATTCATAGAAATAGATATAAACCCATACGGGTCAGTATAAATAACAGGAAGTACAGGAAATGGCACTAAGAAATATCACTATCAGAGGCGATGAGATACTCGCCAAAAAATGCAAACCGGTAAAAGAGATCACTCCGCGCATCGCGCAGGCCTGCGCAGATATGGTCGAGACCATGATCGAGGCAGACGGCGTAGGGATAGCCGCTCCTCAGATAGGCATCATGAAGAGATTCTTCATAGCCATGCCTCATGTGGATGCTGAAGACGAGGAGACGAGAAACAGGATCTACGTTATGATCAACCCTGAGATCACCTATAAGGAAGGGACACAGGAGTCCAGTGAGGGCTGCCTTTCGGTGCCGGGATACATGGGCCTTGTGGACAGGCCTTACAAAATAAGGATAAAGGGAACGGATCTTCAGGGCGAGGAGCACGAGTACGAATTCGAAGGATTCGAAGCAACCGTATTCTGTCATGAATACGACCACCTCGACGGGATACTGTATTCCGACATCGCGAAAGACATGATGACTGTAGAAGAGTACTCAGAGATACTCCATGAGCTGCAGGAGAGCCATGCGGACGATGATGAGGAAGACGGCAACGCAGAGATCTGGGAAAAGAAAAGAGAAAGAAGCAATCGGTAGATGAAGATAGTATTTATGGGCACACCCGCTTTCGCGGCAAGGTCACTTCAGAAATTGATAGATGAGGGTTATGATATACCGCTCGTGGTGACACAGCCCGACAGAAAAGGCAACCGGAATAAGATGATACTGTCAGAGGTCAGGAAGCTGGCGATCGATCACGGCATCGAGACAGCTCAGCCGACGCGTATCAGAAAGGATCCGGAGCTCATAGAGCGCATCAGGGAGATAGCGCCTGACATGATAGTCGTAGCGGCTTTCGGACAGATACTTCCGAAGTCGGTCCTCGATATCCCGAGGCTTGGATGCATCAATGTGCACGGCTCGCTCCTGCCGAAACTCAGGGGGGCTTCACCTATGCAGGCCGCGGTGCTTCAGGGACTTGATGAAACAGGCATTACCATAATGCGCATGGCCGAGGGCCTCGACACCGGCGACATGATCAGCAGATGCGCGTGCGGCATACGCGGCATGGACTTTACGGAGGTATCCGAACTGCTCGCCGAAGCAGGAGCAAAGCTCCTGGCTGAGACCATTCCGACGATCGCGGACGGGACCGCGGTATATGAGCCGCAGAACAATGATGAAGCCACTTATGCCGGCATGATATCAAAAGCGGATGGCTATACGGACTTCAGCGAGCCTGCGGAGAACATCGAACGCAAGATAAGGGCGTTCATAGAATGGCCGGCGTGCTACAGCTGGCTTGACGGACAGCAGATCAAGTTCTACAAGGCTGAAGTGATAGACGAAGACCCGGACGGAGAGCCGGGAACTGTAAGTCTTACGGATAAGAAAAGTTATTATATCAATTGCCTGAGCGGCAAGCTGAGAGTACTCGAGCAGCAGCTCCAGGGGAAAAAGCGTATGAGCGCCGGAGACTTCATGAGGGGGCACAAGCTCTCAGCCGGAGACAGGTTCGGCGCGGAGGAGGGGATATTATGATGTATTATTATGACTATTCATGGTTTGTCCTTATCCCGGCCATCATTTTTACAATGATCACCCAGGCAAGGATCAACAGCGCGTACCGCACCTATTCGCAGGTGCCTGTAAGCACAGGAGTAACTGGCGCCGAGGCGGCAAGAGCCATGATGGACGCCAACGGATTGTCCGGCGTGGCGATTAACGTTCTCAATGGCGGCAATTCACTGACAAACTATTATGATCCGAAAACCAAGAGCCTCAATCTGTCGAGAGAGGTATACGCATCGCGTTCCGTCTCTTCGGTGTGCATCGCATGCCATGAGGTAGGACACGCGCTGCAGGACGCTACACATTATGCGCCGCTCGCGCTCAGGAACGGTATCGTACCTGCCGTCAACCTTACTCAGATGGTTTCCTGGCCTTTGATATTCTTCGGCCTGCTCATTTCGGCGGCATCGCCATATGGGAGCATGCTCTTCCTTATCGGTGTCATATGCTTCCTCGTTGTCATCTTCTTCCACCTGATCACTCTGCCGGTCGAATTCAACGCTTCGAACCGTGCGCTTCAGAATCTGAGAGAGCTTAGGCTCGTGAATGAAGAGGATTATGTAGGGTCGAGAACTGTTCTCAGGGCCGCGGCCATGACATACGTTGCCGCTCTTGCTACTGCTGTCGCCAGTCTTCTGAGGGTATTTGTGATTGCAGGCAGCAATAGGAGATAACGCCTGATGAACAACGACTGGCTTGCGGTATTTGAGGCGCTCAAGGCCGTATATACTGACGGAGCATATTCCAATATTGCAATAAACGAAGCTGTTTCGCGCCGGAATGGGCTGCGGGAGAGCTTCGTTCGCTCGTTTGCCAAGGGTGTGCTCAGAAACAGCATAAGGATCGATCATGTCATTGATACTCTCGCGGGCAAGGGAATAAAAAGCATAAAACAAAGACCTCTCATAATTCTGAGGATGGGCATATATGCGATAGATGAGCTTGACAGCGTGCCCGAGCACGCTGCCGTGAACGAGGCGGTCAAGCTCGCAAAGGCTGCCGCGAAGGGGAACGACCGCTTCGTGAACGGTATGCTGAGGAATTACCTCAGACGCAGGGATGAGTTTGCACCTGACAAACTGGAGCCATATATCAGATACTCCATCAGCAAAGACATATTTTCACTTTTAAGCGAACAATACGGAGAAGAGGCTGTCCGCATCGCGGAGGCCTTAAATCGGCCGTCAGAGGTCTATCTGCGGGCAAATACACTCAAGGCAGACCGCGATGAGGTCATCAGAATGCTTGCTGAAGCCGGCATAGAGGGCCGCGGAGCCGAAGAAAACAGCGAAGCCATCCTTGCAAAAGGCAGCGGCATCGTAAACTGCGACCTTTACAGACAGGGCTTTTATACCATACAGAGCCTGTCTTCGATGATAGCAGTAAAAGCCCTGGCGCCTGAGCCGGGAAGCAGGGTGCTCGATCTTTGCGCCGCTCCCGGAGGCAAGACCGGATATATGGCTGAGATGATGGGCAACAAAGGCAGTATCATAGCTTGTGATATCCACCCGCACAGGGTGATGCTCACGCAGTCCGCTATGGAGAGGCTCGGCGTGAGCATATGCACTGCAGAAGAGCGTGATGCTGCAGTGTATGATGACTCACTCATGGAATCATTTGACTATGTGCTTGCTGATGTTCCGTGTTCAGGACTGGGCGTAGCGGCCAGCAAGCCCGAGGTAAAACTGAACGCCGATCCTTCCGGATTCGATGATCTTATCGACATTCAGAAGCGGATACTGACGAACGCTCTAAGGTACGTGAAACCGGGCGGAAGGCTTGAATATTCAACCTGTACGCTTAATAAAAACGAAAACGAAAAACTTGTTAAACAAGTATTAAGCAAAGAAGGCACTTCATTCAGCATTGTTGAAATGTCAACATTAATGCCATATAATGGCAAAGCAGGATTTTTCTATTGTATTATAGGGAAAAATATAATTTCTGACAGGACGGAGAACTGATTAACATGAGAGTTGGTTATATGACAGACAGAGGCAGACGCAGACCCACCAATGAAGACTCACTGAGAGCCTGTGAAGATCTTAATTTTTTCATGCTCGCAGATGGAGTAGGGGGCAACAGATCGGGCGAGATCGCAAGCCAGTCGGCGCTTGATGCTCTTGAGAAATTTGTTCGTCACAATCCGCCTGAATGGCTCGGCTCGCGTGATGAAGTTTTCAGATACTTCAGAGCTGCCGTAAATTATGTCAATCAGTTCATCATAAAGCTGTCCGGCGCCAAGCCTCAGTATGCAGGCATGGCAACTACTCTTACTTTCGCCTACATAAGGGGAGACGAGATGTATGTAGCCAATGTCGGAGACAGCAGAGTGTATCTGGCTCACGGAGATATGATACAGCAGATCACTGACGACCACACATATGTCAATGATCTTGTAAAAATGGGAGCTATCACAAAAGATGAAGCCCATCTCCATGCACGTAAGAATGTCATTACAAGAGCTATAGGGGCGAATGCCAACAACGAGCCTGACTGCTTCAGTGTCGCAGTTGAACAGGGCGACCGTGTTCTGCTCTGCAGCGACGGTCTTTACGATGAAGTAGATGATGACACGATTCTTTCAGTGCTGAACAGATACCATGACATGAAGGTCTGTGCAGAGGATCTGGTCTATATGGCTAATGAAAACGGCGGAAATGACAACATATCTGTCATTTGCGTTGATTTGGAGGATTAAGCATGGCAAGCAGGATACTTTCCGGGCGATATGAGCTTCTGGAGAAGATCGGCGACGGCGGTATGGCTGTCGTATATAAGGGTAAGGATAAACTCCTTAACCGCTTTATTGCTGTCAAGATCTTAAGACCGGAGTTTACAAAAGACGCGACGTTCGTAGAGAATTTCAAGAGGGAATCGCAGGCTGCTGCGGGCCTTTCTCATCCGAATATCGTGGGTGTTTATGATGTCGGCCGAGAGGGCAACATCAACTATATTGTAATGGAGCTGATAGATGGTGATACGCTCAATACGATCATTGAAAAAGAAGCTCCTATGGATTACCGCAAAGTCATCGACATCTCGAAGCAGGTTGCGGCAGCTCTGAGGATAGCTCACAAGAATAAGATCATCCACAGAGACGTAAAGCCTCATAATATTATGGTGACCAATGACGGAGTCGTAAAGCTGGCAGATTTCGGTATCGCGAGGGCTGTCAATGATGCGACGCTTTCGACAGGAAGCAAGATAGTCGGTTCTGTACATTATTTCTCGCCTGAGCAGGCAAGAGGCAATTATGTCGATGAGCGTTCTGACATCTACTCTCTTGGAATCGTTATGTATGAGATGCTTACAGGCAAGGTGCCGTTCGACGGCGACAATCCTGTCACTGTAGCGCTCAAGCATATCAACGAAGAGATCACTCCGCCGAGGGAACTCGAGCCGAGCATACCGCCGGCGCTCGAGAGGATCGTAATGAAGGCTACGAGCAAGTTCCAGACCAACAGGTATGCGAATGCCGACGAGCTTATTCAGGATCTCGACAATGTCTCCTTTGTTACGGCTATAGCTCCGGATTCCATTTTTGAATCGACTACGGTCGTTGAAAAGCGCAATAAGCGCAAGCAGGATCTCGAGAAAAACATCGAAGAGGTAGTAGAGGCAAGAGAGCGCGACAGAAAGAAGAAGCGAAGAAAAACGATCGCCATCACGACTGTCATCCTTCTTTTGCTTGCCGGTATTGCCGGCGGGTACATATCCTGGAAGATGGGAGCATTTTCTGCTACAAAGGCAGCACCTGACCTTATGGATAAATCGTTTGAAGAAGCTCAGGAAGTCGCTGAGAGCCAGGGCTTCAAAATCAAAAAAGGCAAGGACATTTATTCTTCAGAATATGCTGAAGGCAGGATCTGTCAGCAGGATCCTGCGCCTGGTGTCGAGATGCCTAAGGAAGGCACAATAACGATCAATGTTTCAAAGGGCAATAAGGAAGGCCTTGTACCTAGTGTAATAGGAATGCAGCAGGAAGATGTAGAGGCCTACCTTAAGTCATACGGCTACGAGCTTGGAAATGTTAATACGACAACCTCGCCTGAAAAGGAAGGCAAGGTGCTTGAGCAGACGCCTGTCGCCGGTTCGACTCTCGATAAAGAAAGCAAGGTAGACATCGTTGTGTCTGACGGAAAGGGCACTGAGAAGGGTATCGTGCCTTCTGTGACCAGAATGTCTCTCGAAGATGCTAAGCAGGCTATCCAGGCAGCAGGCTTCACTGTGGGCAATATTACCTATGACTGGGATGCATCGATAGGAAAGGGATATGTCATTTATCAGCAGTATCAGGCAAATTCTCAGCTCGATAAGGGAACTTCCATCGACCTGCAGGTAAGCTCCGGACCTGAACCGGAACCGGAACAGCCTGATCAGGCAACTGAAGAAGAAAATAAAGAACAGGACAACGGCTGATCGAACTGACTGCGTATGAAAGGAACTGTTGTCAAAGGTATAGGGGGATTCTACTTTGTCTATGACGGCGCTTCTGTCGTCATGGGCAAAGCCCGCGGAAACCTGAAAAGAAATAAAGAGCTCATTTATGTCGGAGATGTAGTCGATTTTGATATAGATGAGAATGACAAGGATGGCGAGTGCGTCATCCACAGAGTGATCGAAAGAAAGAACTATCTGACACGGCCGCCGGTATCCAATCTGGATATCCTTGTGGTTGTGTTTTCTTTAGTTCAGCCCGATGTAAATTATCCGGTGATAGATAAGCTGATCGCCGGATGTGAGCTGGCAGGAATCGATCCTGTGATCTGCATATCCAAAGCGGATCTTGCAGGTCCTGACGCTGTAAAGGAGGCTATCTCCGTATATTCACCCCTGTATCCGGCAGTCAGTGTAAACGGAATGACGGGGGAAGGGATCTCAGACCTTCGTGCTCTTATCAGCGGTAAAAATGTCGCCCTGGCCGGGCCTTCCGGAGTAGGCAAATCTACTATAACAAACCTTCTGCACGCCGATGAACCAGGCATCGCAGAGGCGGAGGAAGAACTCCTCAAGGCAGCCACAGGGCGAATCAGCACCAAAACAGGACGCGGCAGGCATACCACGAGGCATGTGGAGATATTCCCTATGAGTGACGGCACCATGCTGTATGACACTCCGGGATTCACGTCACTGGACATGCCGGAGATGGAAGCTATAGCTGTCAGAGAGCTTTTTCCGGAATTCAGGAATCTGAGCAGCGGCTGCAGGTACTCTGACTGCATGCATATAAACGAGCCTGACTGTGCCGTAAAAGAAGCGCTTCAGATGGGGCATATAGCTGCCTCAAGATATGGATCGTATAAATCAATGACCGAGGAGGTAAAAAAATGGCAAAAATAGCGCCATCAATACTTGCGGCAGACTTCGCCAATCTGGGAGATGATGTAAAGGACATCTGCGAAAGAGGCATCGATTACCTGCATATCGACGTAATGGACGGATCTTTCGTTCCCAACATAAGCTTCGGACCGGCAGTGATGAAAAGCCTCAACGGCATCACCACAGCACCTTATGACGTCCATCTCATGATATGGGATCCTGACAGGTATATCGAAAACTTCATTACTCCTTTTACCGAATACATTACAGTGCACTATGAAGCCTGTGAAGATCTTGCTCATACTCTGCGGCATATCAAAGAGGCGGGAGCAAAGACCGGTGTTTCCATCAAACCGGGAACAGCGCCTGAAGTGCTTGACGACTATCTTAAGGATATCGATCAGATCCTCGTTATGTCAGTAGAACCGGGCTTTGGCGGACAGAAATTCATGGACAGCAGCCTCCCAAAGATCGCTTATTATAAAGCGAAGCGTGAGGAGCTGGGACTGGATTATGTGATCTCTGTAGACGGCGGCGTCGGATCATCAAACGCTCACCTGGTGAGAGAAGCCGGAGCGGACATGATAGTTGCCGGATCAGCAGTCTTCAAGGCTGCTGACAGGTCTGCTGAGATTGCTGCGATCAAAGGCTGATCCGAATAACGGCAGTTTTTGAATGAAATCCTGCAATTTCCGCACCTCAAAAGCTGTACAGTTTTTTGAAATAATATCCGTTAAAATCAGCGGCAGGAGATACCTGCCATGCTCAGAAGAAAGTTAGCATTATATACATTGTTTTACATCGCCGGTATCACTGCCGGCTTTTTTATGTCTGAAAGGGGGCGCACCGCTGAAGCCGCAGGCTTTTGCGCCGCTGTCGCCGCAGCGGTCTTTTTTACTGAGCAAAACAGCTATGCCGGATCTGTTCCAAGGGATGAAAAAGGCAGAGAAGCAGCGCCGGGAGGGAAGCACCTGGATATCAATAAGGAAGCTGTCAAGAAACAGAAGATCATACTGATAACAGTTTTCCTTACCGGAGCTGCTATGTTTATGCTGAGGTGCATGTCGTACAATGCGGCAATGTCCTATGTGCATGAGAAAAACTATGTAAGAGGCAGGGTGACTTCGGTATCAGTCAAAGACGATAAGCTCAGTCTTACGGTCAGAAACAGCGAGGCAGGCCCGGCGAAGGTTCTTGTAGTTCTTGATTCGGATCTGGGGGAGGAGTGCATGAGAAACGCCGGGCCGGAGATGTCGAAGGCTCTTGAGGATGCCGGCATATACGGACTTACAGGTGCAGAGGTCGAAGCTAGGGGACAGTTTGCGGAGCTGCCTCCGGCGGAAGATCCCGGCTGCTTCGATTACGGGCTGTACATGAAAAGCAAGGGAGTGAGTGTCAGATTCAGAGCGTATATCCTGGAAATCAGCGGTTCACGGACCTCCCCGGGGATAACTCTGAAGCGTTCGCTGCTTGGTGCAAGGGAATCATTCATACGCAGATTCAGTCCTGATACACAGGGCTTCATCCGTGGGGTGATATTCGGCGACAAAACCGAGATGGATGAGGATGTGATCGGTGAGTTCAACGGAAACTCAACAGGACACATACTTGCTGTAAGCGGCCTGCACATAGGTTTTCTTTACGGCCTGCTTCGTTCCATGACATCGCGCAGAAGGACTCTCCCGGTCTCGCTTCTGATAATTTCGGTAATATTGCTTTATGGCGAGATGACGATGTGGAGCCCCGCGACTGTAAGAGCGTGCATCGTAATGACAGTCAGCCTGTGCTCAACACATCTGAGAAGGAGAGCCGACCTTCTGACTTCGGTGAGTCTGGCCGCATTCCTGATACTCACTTTTCAGCCTTACCAGCTCTTCAGCTCAGGATTCCAGCTGTCTTTTCTGGCACTTGCGGGCATAGCTTTCCTTACCGGGCCTGCCTCTTCGATCGCGGGAGAGGCAGCGGCAGTGATGCTGGCTGTGCAGGCTGCAACTCTGCCTGTTGTCGCTTATACATACTTCAGGATCAATCCGCTTGCAATACTGATAAATATACCTGTGATTCTGCTTGCCTCGGTGCTGGTGCCTCTATGTATACTTATGCTGATGCTTGAAGCCGCCTTCGGCAGAGTGCCGGCAGCCGGCATCAGTGTAGCAGAGCTCATGTCATATGCGCTGATAAAAGTGAATCACCTGCTCAGCTTTGACGGCAGCTTTTCGATCAGAGCGGGAGGACTGAGCGCAGCAGCTATCTTTTGTATCTATATGGCCATATTCGGGCTTGCTTCAGAATGGACCAGAGTCATGCTTCTCAGGAAAAACCTTAAAGCTATAGTAAGGCAGGGAATACTCCTGCTGATGCCTCTTGCGATGCTCTTCGCATGCGTGTACGACACGATAGCCGATGATGAGATAGTATTCGTATCCGTCGGACAGGGAGACTGTGTCCATATAAGGGCTGACGGACATGATGTATTGATAGACGGAGGCGGGCAGGCGGGCTATAAAAGCGGCAGCGCCGGCGCTGCAGACGGCTCTGACGATGACACTGACATGGATCAGGGCTATAATGTGGGCGAAAGAATACTGATGCCATATCTCATGCACGGGGGTGCCGATGCCGTAGAAATTGCGCTTGTAACGCATCTGCATGCCGACCACTACAAGGGCATAGCAGAGCTGGCCGAAGTATTTCCCGTCGGCGCTGTAGGGATACCGGCCGATTACAGAAACAGCAATGCGGCACAGGCAAAGCAGATCATATATATAAAGCCTGATACCAGGATCGATGTGGCAGAAGATGTAAGCATAGAAGTGCTCTGGCCTGTTGAGATATCTGATGAACCGATAGCGGCTGATGATCCCAACGAGCACAACACAGTCTACATGATCCATTACAAAGGCAAAAAGATCATGGTCACAGGTGACCTTCTTGAATCGGACGAGCATGACATGGTCGAATTCTATAAGGGGACGGACTCGCTGAAATGCGATATCCTCAAAGTCGCGCACCACGGCAGCAAGTCGAGCTCATGCGAGGAATTCCTCGATGCTGCAAAACCGCGTATCGCAGTTATACAGTGTGGCCGCAATAATTTTTACGGACATCCGCATCAGCAGACACTGGACCGACTGGAGGAAAGAGGCATCAGGGTATTCCGTACCGATCTGTCAGGAGCGGTAGGCATAGACATCCGCAGAAACAGGCTCTCGGTCGATCTGTTCAGAAAGCAGAAGGTAAGAGCCTGATTGTAATGAGCAATGTGCCTGCCCATATGGTATAATAAACAGGATTTGTTTCGGCCGAAGTTAGTTTTGAGTTTAATAAAGAAATAATTATAGAAGGGTATCAAATAATGGCAGATCATAATTATGCTGAGAAAAGTCTGAAAATGCACTATGAGAAGAGAGGTAAGATAGAGGTGACCTCTACCGTTGCTGTAGGGAATGAGAACGATCTGTCTATCGCCTATACGCCCGGTGTAGCTCAGCCTTGTCTGGAGATTCAGAAGGATACAGATCTTTCCTATGAACTGACCCGCCGCTGGAATCTCTGCCTTGTAGTAACAGATGGCTCTGCAGTTCTCGGACTCGGAGATATCGGCCCTGAGGCAGGAATGCCTGTGATGGAGGGGAAATGTGTACTGTTCAAGGAATTCGGCGATGTTGATGCTTTTCCGCTTTGCATCAAAAGCAAGGATGTAGATGATATAGTCAATACCATATACTTGATCTCCGGAAGCTTTGGAGGTGTCAATCTCGAGGACATATCAGCGCCGCGCTGCTTTGAGATAGAAAAGAAGCTGAAAGAGAAATGCGACATTCCTATTTTCCATGATGATCAGCACGGTACGGCTGTCATTACCCTTGCAGGGCTCATAAACGCAATGAAATTGACCGGCAAAAAGTGGGAGGACTGTACACTGGCAGTATCCGGAGCAGGTGCTGCAGCCATTACTGTCACAAAGCTTCTCCTTGAATACGGTCTTGGTGATGCTATCCTCTGCGACAGCAAGGGCACTATCTATGAGGGCCGCACAGAAGGCATGAATCCATATAAAGAAGAGATAGCAAGAATGACAAATAAGGGCAGACTCGTCGGCACACTTGCAGATGCCATGAAGGGAGCTGATATTTTTATAGGAGTCAGCGCCCCGGGACTGGTAACGGAAGAGATGGTCGCATCGATGAATCCCGATCCGATCGTATTCGCGTGTGCAAATCCTACTCCTGAGATCTATCCGGAGGATGCACGGGCAGGGGGCGCGGCCGTGATCGCAACAGGCCGTTCAGATTATCCTAATCAGATAAATAATGTGCTTGCATTCCCGGGGATATTCAGAGGCACATTCGATGTGCGCGCGAATGATATCAATGAAGAGATGAAGATCGCTGCAGCAGAGGCGATAGCAGGTGTGATCAGCGATGAGGAGTTAGATCCGGAGTATATTATCCCTAAGGCATTTGATCCGAGAGTAAAGGAAGCCGTTGCCGCGGCAGTTGCACAGGCTGCAAGAGACAGCGGAGCAGCGAGGATCTGAACCATATAATGGCATATAAAGACTTTGTTAATGATAAGAATAAAGGCCTTCTTAAGGATGTTCTGCTCTTTTACGGAGCGGAGGATTTTCTTATGAACTGGGCTGTCGACAGCATAGTGAACGAGTATGTCGATGATTCCGCCAGGGACATCGATCTGGTCCATCTCGAAGGGGATCAGGTGACAGCTGCAGATATTATGGCTCAGGCAAGGGCGTATTCGATGTTTTCCGAAAGGAGGGTGATAGTTGTACGCAATTATCTGCCTCTTTACAGAAAAGCCTCTGACCCTGATGCCGACGCTCTGCTCGATTTTGCATCCGGGCCGCAGGACTCTTCGGTCGTTATGTTTGTTGTAGAAAGCAGATACTCATCCGATCTCACTTCATATGGAAAGAAGCTTGCGAAAGCCTGCGGAGCCTACGAGTTTGCACGCCTTGAGCGCGCTGATCTCAAGGCCTTCATTACCAAGCGGGTCCATAATGGCGGTAGAATGATCGCAAGACGCGAGCTGGAGCATATGATAGATGTTACCGGCTATTACAATAAAGACAGCAGGTACGATCTGGCTCAGCTCGAAAAAGACATCGATAAGATTGTGAGGGCATGCAGCAGCGATTCCGTAAGCGCTCAGCTGATTGAGGAGATCCTGATAGGGGACAGTGACAGATTCGTATTCGGGCTGGTCGATGCTCTCGTTTCAGGAGACAGGGGAAAGGCTCTTGAGATAGCGGAAGCCATAATAAAAGAAGAAGACGGCTCTATGGCTGTTCTGGCACTGCTGACAAAGCAGTTTGAGATAATGTATGACGCTGTAGAGCTCAATGAGATGGGCTACAGCATCTCGCGCATGGCAAAGAAGACAGGAGTGAATGAGTTCAGGTTCAAAAGAGCCTTCAACGCTGCCGGACGATACAGCAAAAGGCGTATAGGAAAGATACTTACAGAGCTGTACAACACTGACAGAGATATAAAAAGAGGCAACATCGACAAAGATGTTGCCCTGGAGCTAATAGCGATATCGGCCTGCCCATGAAGGCAGGTCTTTTCTGTTCATGTGATTCCTTCAGGATCTGGTGGAGGATATCAGTTCACGGGCGGCTTCAAGCGCGTTTTCGCTCTCTGATGAGCCGCTGAACAGCGCCGCCAGCATGCGGACCTTTGATTCCTCATCGAGATGTCCGATATTTGTGTACGATTTCTGATTGTCGACGGACTTGCTGATAAGATAGTTATCGTCACCATACGCTGCTATCTGTGGAAGGTGGGTAACGGATATTATCTGCCTGTGGTCAGCTATCTCTGAGAGCTTTCTGCCCACCACCAGCGCGGTATGGCCGCTGATGCCTGTGTCGATCTCGTCGAAAATCATGGTTTCCACACGGTCTGTCTCGCCGATTATATGCTTGAACGCAAGCATTATCCTGGATATCTCACCGCCTGATGCGATTTTTGTAAGAGGCATAAGAGGATCGCCCGGGTTGGTGGAGATGAGGAATTCCACCTTGTCATATCCGAGAGGTCCGATCTCGTCAAGTCTGTTTATATCGATTTTGAACTCTGAATTGGCAAATTCGAGATCGGCAAGCTCTTTTATTATGGCTGACTCCAGCCTTGCCGCGATGATATGCCTCAGCTCGCTTACATGATCAGCCTGAGCTTCAAGTTCGTCATACCTGCTGCGCGCGATGTCCGCAAGCCTTTTCTTTTCAGAATCGAAATTCTGTATCATCTCAAGTTTTCCGCCGAGCTCATTACCGTACGCGATTATCTCTTCAACAGACATGTGATATTTGCGCTTTGCGTCTTCTATCACAGCCAGCCGGCCCGATATGTCGTCCATGTCCTGCTCCGAGAAATCAAGAGAGGTGAGGAGGTCACGCAGGGATGAAGCTATATCATCGAGCGAGTAGTACGCGTCGTATGTACGCGAAGCCATCGAGGATATCTGTTCACTGAAGCTTCCAATGTCGCTTAGCTCTGAAGCCACCCGGCTCAGCTCGTCGAGCATCGAAGGGCCGCCTTCATAGCCATTTCCCTGAAGGATATCGTATGAAGAGCGTACATTACGGAAGATCCTTGAGCTGTTTTTCATCATCGCAAGCCGGTCCTGCAGCTCCTTGTCTTCGCTTTCGTACAGCTTGAGTTCACGGATGTAATTGTATTCGAATCTGTAATAATCCTGCTGACGGGCAGCTTCTTTCTCAGCCTTCAGCAGGTCATCGTATTCCTTTTGAGCTGCTTTGTACTCATCGTAGCAGGAGCGCAGCTTCTCAAGCTCGGGCTCGAGCACCTCGCTGTGGTAGCTGTCGGTGATAAGTATATGATTATCCGGGTCGAGTATCTGCTGATTGTCATACTGCCCGTGTATATCGATCCAGTCTTTGCAGAAATTCCTGAGCTGGCCGAGGGTCACCATCTCGCCGTTCAGCTTTGAAACGGACTTGCCGCCAGCAAGGATCTCTCGCGAGATGACAACGTCTTCGCCGTTTTTTGTGCCCGCGATCTGGATGAACGCTCTGTCGGCTCCCGTACGCACCATGGAGGTGTCGGCTCTGTCGCCAAGAACAGTACTTACAGCTGTTATGAGCACAGACTTACCGGCACCGGTCTCACCGGTGATCACGTTGAAATGATCGCCCAGGTCAAAAGACAGGTGCTCGATGGTCGCGAAATTATTTATCTCAATACGGTCTATCATTTGAAGTTAATCGTTGGAATTAAGAACCTTATCAAACTCAGCTGTTATATACGGAACGTTCTTTTCATCGTCAACGATGACAAGCATGGTGTTGTCACCGCAGACCGAACCTACCATATGTTCAAGACTGAGAGTATCGATAGCTTCGCCGGCCGCGCCCGCGCATCCCGGCAGGGTCTTGACTACTATAAGATTCTGCGCGCATGCATATGAAAGGGTGGTTTCCCTGAAGATCTTAATGAAACGGTCGGATATAGGGCGGTTCTCATAGTTGCCCGATGTATATCTGTATTTGCCGTCTTTTCCCTGACCCTTTACGAGCTGCAGCTCGCGTATGTCTCTGGATACAGTAGCCTGTGTAACATTATATCCCGAGTCTCTGAGAAGGTTAAGGAGCTGGTCCTGTGTTTCTACTTCATGTGTCTTTATGATCTCGAGTATTTTGTTCTGTCGTGAAAGTCTCATGTCGTCCTCCGTCGGTCTCCTTTTTTTCCAGAACATTATAGCATAAAAATACGCGATTATGAATAAATACAGAAAATAGTGAATATTTTGCAGGATTTCGGTCATATTCTGATGTAAAAAGGGAGTTTTCCGTTTCGTGGGGCAGAACGGTTGAAAAGCGGGAGGGAAACACCAAAAAAGAACAAAAAACGAACATAGACAATACCATGCAAACATGGTAAAATCCAATGCATGAGGATACTAGGAATCGACCCGGGCTATGCAATAATGGGCTACGGGATTGTAGATTATAAAGGAAGCAGATTTACGCCGGTCGCTTACGGTTCCATCACCACCGAAGCTCATACTCCGAATGAAGAGCGGCTTATGGTGCTGTATGATGAGCTCAGCGATATCATCAGGGAATTCGAGCCTGAAGAAGCATCAATAGAGGAGCTCTTCTACAACACAAACGCAACTACGGCCATCATGGTAGGTGAAGCCAGAGGAATGGCCCTTCTTGCGTGCGCAAAAGCAGGGATCAGAATCTCAGAGTACACGCCGCTGCAGATCAAGTCAGCTCTTACAGGTTATGGCAGAGCTGATAAAAAGCAGGTGCAGACAATGGTAAAGATGATACTCAATCTAAATGAGGTGCCTAAGCCCGACGACACAGCTGACGCACTTGCAGCTGCAATATGCCACGCGCATCACGCAGGCGGAAAACTCGCCGCACTGAAGAAAGGTCAGCTTCCAAAATAAGGGTAAGGTAACAGTAATATGATCAGATTTCTCAGAGGTCAATATCTTTATTATGAATCAGGCTCGATGATAATCGAGACATCCGGAGGCATAGGCTTCAGAGTCAATGTTTCTGATACCAGCAGCCTTCTTACGGCGCGTGAGGGAGATGAGGTATGCGTTTACACTTATCTTCAGGTGAAGGAAGACGGAATGGCGTTGTACGGCTTTGCTGACGCTGACGCTCTCGCTCTCTTTGAGCAGCTGATAACCGTAAAGGGCGTTGGCCCTAAGGCCGGCCTGGCGATAATGTCGCTCGGCACGCCTAATCAGATAAAATCCGTTATCTCATCCGGAGATGCCTCAGCCATAGCCATGGCTCCGGGAGTAGGCAAAAAGACAGCCGAAAGAGTCATACTTGAGCTCAAGGACAAAGTCTCTGCACTGCCGCTTGAGGGCGAAGACATAAGCGGAGGCATAGCGCCTGCCGCGGCACCGGGCAGCGGAGAACGGGGAGAAGCAGTCATAGCGCTCACGACTCTCGGATACAGCAAAAAGGAGGCTGAGGCGGCAGTAGGTTCTGTTCCGGATGAAGGCCTCAGCGCAGAAGAATACGTTAAGAAATCACTGAAGTTCCTGCTGTAGGGACCACAGATATATTTCAAGGACAAACATAGCAAATGGACAACAGAGTAACACAGACAAAAGCTACGCCGGGAGAGCTGGCGGGTGAAATGACGCTCAGGCCGCAGTATCTCAGTGAATACTGCGGACAGACAGCAGCCAAAGATAACCTTTCGATCTACATCGAGGCTGCAAAGATGAGAGGCGAACCGCTCGATCACGTGCTCTTCTACGGGCCTCCGGGGCTCGGAAAAACCACTCTCGCGGGCATAATCGCGAATGAGATGGGAGTTGACATAAAGATCACCTCGGGCCCGGCGATAGGAAGGGCCGGAGATCTCGCCGCCATTCTTACCAATCTGAATGACAACGATGTGCTCTTTATCGACGAGATCCACAGACTCAACCGCTCGGTCGAAGAAGTGCTTTATTCGGCGATGGAAGACTATGTGCTCGACATCATCATAGGCAAAGGACCGGCCGCGAGATCGCTCAGGATAGACATAGCGAAATTCACTCTTATCGGAGCCACTACCAGGGCAGGCAGCCTGTCAGGTCCGCTGAGAGACAGATTCGGCATAGTAGAGAAATTCGAATTCTATACGCCGGCAGAGATCAAAGAGATACTGCGCAGAACGGCGAACGTGCTTGACGCCTCCATTGACGAGGCTTCGCTCGATGAGATAGCAAGGCGCTCAAGAGGCACACCGCGTATAGGCAACAGACTCATCAAGAGGGTAAGGGATTTCTCATCTGTCATTTCCGATGGGGATATAGACATAGATATCACAATGAAGGCGCTGGACGCTCTTGGTGTTGACAGGCTGGGGCTTGAAAAGCTTGACAGAGACATACTCTCTACGATAATCAAGGGATTCAACGGCGGCCCGGTAGGTATAGAGACCATTGCTTCAGCCATAGGTGAAGAAAGAGTCACTATCGAAGATGCCAATGAGCCTTACCTTATACAGGCGGGCCTTATTTACAGAACACAGAAAGGCAGAGTAGCATCGCGTGCTGCGTATGAGCACATGGGATTGCTCGGACTGTACAGAGAGCCCGAGACCGAGCAGCTGCGCATGGACATCGAATAATGAAACTTGACGATTTTGATTATTATCTTCCGGAGAACCTGATAGCCCAGTCTCCGCTCGAGCAAAGAGACGGATGCAGGCTGATGGTGCTCGACAGACGTGAAAAGACGGTCGAACACCGTCATTTTTACGATATACTTGATTATGTAAACCCGGGCGACTGCCTGGTGCTCAATGACTCCAGAGTCATCCCGGCGCGCATGTACGGCCTCAAGATGGGGACAGGCGCTCATATAGAACTCCTGCTCATCAAGCGTATAGAGGGCGACAGATGGGAATGCCTTGTAAAGCCGGGCAAAAGGCTGCATGACGGCGATACAGTGATACTTGCCGGAAAAACAGATACGGTCCCGGCCGGAAGCGAGCCGCCTGAAGAAGGCTATACTCTGGTAAACGGCATAGAGCAGCCGTTCCTGGCGCATGTGCTCGATATTTATGACAGGGACAACGGAACAAGGCTTGTGGAATTTGAGTACGATGGCATATTCATGGAGAGACTCGAAGAGATAGGCTCCATGCCGCTTCCGCCATATATTACCAGAGTCGCGACAGACAGCGATAAGGAGATGTATCAGACGGTATACAGCCGCGTTGACGGATCCGTAGCCGCGCCTACTGCGGGGCTCCATTTCACAAAAGAGCTGCTCGCGAAGGCTGCTGACAAGGGCGTTCGCATAGCTTACGTGACGCTCCACGTAGGGATAGGCACCTTCAGACCGGTCAAAGCAGAAAACATCGAAGATCACAAGATGCATTTCGAAGAGTGCTCGATAGACGAAGAGAACGCCGCGATCATCAATGAAACTATAGAAAGCGGAGGCCGCGTCATATCCGTCGGAACGACTTCCACCAGGACTCTCGAGAGCATGGCAGGCATGCCGTTTCAGCCGTTTTCAGGCCAGAGCGGCGCACGCAGGCCGTTCAGAGTAAGGGCGGGAGAGACATCGACCGGCATTTTCATCTATCCGGGATATGAGTTCAAAATAGTTGACGCGCTCATAACCAACTTCCATCTGCCGAAATCCACTCTTCTGATGCTGATATCAGCGCTTTATGACAGAGAAGAGATACTGAAGGCATATGAGATCGCTGTAAAAGAGGAGTACAGGTTCTTCAGCTACGGCGATGCAATGCTTATAAAATAGGAGACCACAATGGGCAATTCCGCACTGATTTTCGAATTACTTCACAAGGACGCCGGCACTAAGGCCAGAAGAGGGCGCATAACCACTCCTCACGGCGTGATCGAGACTCCTGTTTTTATGCCTGTAGGCACACAGGCGACTGTCAAGTCGATGAAGCCTGAGGACGTTGAGCGCACGGGAGCGCAGATCATCCTCGGCAACACATATCATCTCTACCTGAGGCCGGGCAGTGACATCATAAGGGAGGCCGGAGGTCTTCATAAATTCATGAACTGGAACAAACCTATACTGACCGACAGCGGCGGGTATCAGGTGTTCAGCCTTGGCCACATGCGCAAGATCACCGAAGAAGGCGTAAAATTCCAGTCATATATCGACGGAAGCAGACACATGCTGACGCCTGAGAAGTCCATAGAGATACAGACAGATCTCGGATCGGACATCATGATGGCGTTTGATGAATGTGCTCCGCCTGATGCCGATCACGGCTACATCGAAAAGTCGCAGGCAATGACCACACGCTGGCTCGAAAGATGCATAGCGGCTCATAAGAATACTGAAAAACAGGCTCTTTTCGGAATAATGCAGGGCGGTTTTTTCCGCGACCTGAGAGAGAAGAGCGCTGAGGCAATAGTAAAATTCGATCTGCCGGGTTATGCCATCGGCGGCATCTCGGTAGGCGAAACCAAAGAAGAGTATATAGGAGTACTCGAATACGCTCCCGATCTTCTGCCGGAGAACAAACCGCGCTACGTAATGGGAATCGGTACACCTGACTATATTTTCGAGGCGGTGGAGCACGGCGTCGACATGTTCGACTGCGTGGAGCCTACGAGGATCGCACGACACGGCATGGCCATGACGAGCC
>Ga0256407_10004315_pt1 | contig 23933 bp, 11 predicted proteins | sample RumenRJG_04DNA_FD_193489 | JGI IMG/M metagenome (GOLD analysis project Ga0256407, IMG submission 193489) | Bovine rumen microbial communities from Lethbridge, Alberta, Canada - RJG_04 | ecosystem: Host-associated > Mammals > Digestive system > Stomach > Rumen | place: Canada: Alberta... | reverse complement strand
TTTTATTTTAAATTTTTTTTAATTTTTTTATTTTTTTTATTGTTTAGTTATAGGGTTGATTTAGATATTTTTGGATTTTGTTTCCTGAAAGTCGTCCTAATGTTTCGTAAAGTTGGTTTTCTGGATATTGAATTAAATCATTTAAATTTTTAAATGTGTTAAATATTATATTTATATTTAAATTATCAATACCATCAATTCTTCTTAAAAAATGTTCAATTGATATCATTAATCTTTTTTTTTTTTTTTCTATATTATTTTCATTATTTATATCATTATTATCATCATTTTGATTTATAAAATTATCAATATAAGTTTTTTTTTCAATATTTTTTTCTATTTTATTCATATTAATACATTTTTCAATATCTAAAAATTGATCATTGTATTTAATTTTTAAATAAATAATAATTTGTGCTGTCATTTTTGGACTTAAAGACCAAATAAAAATCATTTTATTATTTTCTAAATCTTTTTTCACATTTTTCAATTCTAGAAATTTCTTATATAAACTAATTTGACTAAATAAATTTCCATTATTAATTATTTTAATAATATCTTCAAAATTTTCAAATTCAAGTAATATAATAATATATCCATAATATTTTAACATTTTAATAATTTGATCAGTTAAATGATGACTTTTTAAAGATTGAAAAATATCTCCAGTAGAAATACTTTTTCTTTCAATACAAAGTGAATTTGATAAAATATAATCTCCAACTTCTAATTGACCAACATTAATATTAAAACCTTTTTGATATAAATAAAAAGGTGTTGATGCCCCCATTTCTCTATTATCTACTAAAATATTTGATATATGTTCTATTTTATTTTTTGATTCTATTTCCATTTTATTTTCTCTTTTTTCATTTGATAATTTTACATATTCTTTATGGAAATTTAAATTAAGTAAAAATTTATCAAATTCATATTTTATATAATTTAATTCTTGATTAAATGAATATGAATTTGTAACATTTATATTTATTAATGATTTAATTGAAGATTCATTTTGAATTATAAAACATTCTAAAAATCTTATTATATCAATCATTGTATTAAATAAAATTATTTTATTATAATCTCTTTGATAAAGAGTATTTTGTAATAATATGCAATTTTCTAAAAAATTTTTTTTATTTAAAGATATTATTTCTATATGTTTATTTTTTATTATTTGATCTTCATGAAATATTGTATTATCAAATTTTTCATAATCTTCTTCAGTTAAATCATCTGCTATTTCACTTGGAAGAAGATCTTTTTTTATTGAGTCTTTATCATATAAATATTCTTGTAATATTTTATCAAAAATTTTTTTCCTTTTTTCATCTGTTGAAATTGCTATTTTATAACTTAAAAATTGAAGAAGTAGATTTTCTATAAACATATTACTTTTATTATTAAATTTATTATTTGATATTATATTATATCTTTTTAAAAATTCATCTTTTGAATAAAGAAATCTTTCCATTATTGAATTAAAGAATAAATGATAATTATCATTTAAAACAAATTTTGAAACTAATATTAATTTTATATTGTCTTTTATTATATCATTTTTTACAATAATTAAAATATTTTCATTTGAATTATTTAATTGTGATAAGATTTCAACTAATTTAAAATATTTTTTACATATAAAATCAAAAATATTATCATTAAGAATTATTTGATATGATGTTAATATTTCTTCGAAAAATTTTTCATTTATATTTAAATCTTTAATTATTTTATATTCTAAAAATTGATTAATTAATTTCTGTTCATCTTCTGAAATATTAGAAATAGACTCTATTTTATAAAGATTACTTTTTAATATATTATTAATATTATTTATTATTTGTTCTGTCTCAGAATCTTCATATGAAAAAATAGAAGATCTATTAATACTTAATCTTTGTAATTTTTTAAAATTATAATAAATCATATTTAAATCAAGAGAATCAATCCCTTTTAAAATTACTTTTATATTTTCTAAATCAAAAAATAAGACTCTAATTTTAGGATTAAATTCAGAAAAATTTTTATAAATTTCCTTATCATAAATATCTATATTAATATATTTTTCAAAATATTTATTTAATTCATCAATATATTTTTCACTTTGAATACAATTACATATTTCTTTTATAATAATTGATATTAATTTTTTAAGAAGTTTTTGAACTTGAAATAAAGGATTATTTTCTTCAAATTCTAAATTATATTCTTCAATTGAAATTTTTTCATTTTCAATTAAATATTTACTTTGAAAAAAATAACTAATAATTTTATCAATAACTTTATTAAATCTTGGAATAAATTCAAAATTAATTTCATTAAAATTTGGATTTATAATTTCCATAAAATATTTTACATTTTCAGAAAAGAAAAGTGGATTATTACAAATAAAAATAACAATAATTTTAGTATATGAAGAAATTAATTTAATAATAAAAAGTGCTTTTGAATCTTTATTTAATAAAGTATTTTCTGAAAAAATAATTGCCGCCACACTTTCTTTTGAAATTTTATAAGAAATTAAATTTAATAACATAAGTCTTTCAGAGATTGAATAAATTCCATTAGTGTTTATTTTATCTTTTTTAATATTCTTTTTTTGAACATTAATATTATATTTTGATAAACTATCAGTAATAATATTTGAATAATTTATTAAATAAATTGAACCAACTAAATTTGAATCTTTTATATTATTTATTATTTTTGAAAGAAATGAAAGTGTATCAAACCCTTTATAAAAAGAATAAAAATTATAATGATATAAATGTATTTTTGGTATTAAATTATCATAAAAAAAAGAAAAATCCATTTGAAAAAAATTTCTAATTTGTTTAAATTTATTTTTTTTAATTTAAATAATAAATAAATTAAAAACTAAAATAATATATTTCAAAATATGATTTTATAGTATTATTTATAACTATAATTACTTTGGTAAATAATCATAAACTTCATCAATTTCATTATTTCTAATTCTTCTTTTTCTTTTATTTAAAAATTTAATATAAATATAAATTAATACTCCAATACATATAATTAATATAAATAAAAAAATAATAAATAAAATAGATTTTTCTTTAATATAAGGATAATAAAAACCAATAACTTTATTATCATGATCAAAAACTAAAGTATATTTCTTTAAAAAAATTTCACCTAAAGTCCATGTATTATAAATATATAAATCAAAAATAATTAAAAAATAATATTTATTCCCATATTTAACAAATAAATCATTATAATCAAATTCAAATGTAAAATTCCAAATTTTATGTTCGAATTTTAAAATAGGAAATTTAGTAATATCAATATCATCATCACAATAAATATTTATATTTCCTGTATGATTTCTATCAATTTTGCATTTTTTATTTTCAAGATATTCTTTAAAAAAATATTCAGAACAATTTAAAAAAAAATTATAAGTTGTAATGATACAAGAATGTTCTATTTTAAAATTAAAATGAATATCATCATGTTTAATTATTTTATCACCTAAATAAATATTATCAAATTGAGTAGTCCAAACTGGAATATCCATAAATTTACCAGAATAAGTTAATCTTAAATTTTCTTTTTTATATTTTTTATAATTATATTCATGAGGATATTTTCCAATAATAAATTTTCCTTCATTATTATTATCAAATATAAAACTAAATATTATATTTTTAATTATTTTTTTATCTTTTAATTGAAAAATAAAACTTGAATTAGAAAGAATTATATTATTATATAATTTTAATCCCATTTCACCAGGTTTAGAATATGAATATTTATTTTTATTAATTAGAATAAAAATAAAATTATTAATTTTTATTTCTTCATTTTTTTCATTTTTAAATATAAAATTCTCAGAAGAAAAATTTCCATATTCAAAAAATTCTTTTGAAAAAGATTTATTAGGTTGTAATTGTTTATAAGATGATGATTGTTGTTTATTATATATTTTATTTTCTTCATTTGAAAAAAAGAAAGTTGTTTTTTCCATATTTAAAAATGTTGGTATTATTTGTGATGGAGTTCCTATTGATATATTTATGTATATTTTTTTATTTAAATACATAAATAAATCTTTTTCTTTTCTGGGATTAAACTCAGTATCATTTTTTTTGAAAGGAAAAACAATAGTTGATTTAATAATTATATTATGTATAAATAAAAAAATGCAAAATAAAGTCATTTAATTATAATTATTTATTTAAAAAAAGTTTAATAAAAGTTAAATTTCTATATTCTTTTTTTATTTTACTTGCTATAATGAGAAAATATACTATATTGATATAAGATATATTAATATAAATAAATATGTAAAAGATAAAATTTTTGTATATTATTTATCAATATTTATTTTTATCTGTTTTTTATTTATAGCATTTTATAAATTATTTTTTATATCAATTATAATTTTTTTGTAAACCAAAAAAATAATAATGTTTATTTCAACACAAAATAATTCATGGAATTATAATATTCCTTTTTCATCAGAAAATTCTACATTAATTTTAAAACCAAATTTTTTTATATCAGAAACAAAATATTTACCAAAAACAAATAAAAATATTGCTTTAATTAAAAAAAATAAAGAAAAAGAATTATTATCGAACAATTCATTTAAAAAAATTACTTTATCAAAAAATATTAAACTTCCTGTTTTAGAAAAAGATTTATATATTCAAAATTTATATTATAAAAAAATAGAAAATGATAATCAAAAATTATTATCAAAAAAAAATAAAAAACAAATTTATCCACAATTAACATCAATTTCATCAAATAAGAGAAACGATTTACCTAAAATATCTTTTTTACAATTCCAATATATGAGCAATTTATTTAAAAAAAATATTTCAAAAGAAAAAATAGGTTCAAAAAAAATATATTTATCTGGTAGGAAATTAAATTTTAATGATGTAATTAAACATAAAGTAAATCTTCCAAAACCAATTTATAAAAAGAGAAAATTAAATTTAAATGAAATAGCAAATATGTAAATAGATAAAAGTTTAATAGGGATAAATAATAATATTATATAATTTAATATAATAGTATTGATTTAATTTAAAATATTAAAAAATACATAATTTTATTTCTTCTTTCAATTAATTTAAAAATTTCATGTTTATATTAAGATATAATTTAAATTTGAAAATACTTTGGAAGAAATCATATAAAATCCATATAAATTTTAATTTTAATTAAATAAAATGGACTTTTTAAAAAAAATTTTTACAAGTTTGATAATTTCAACTCCAGCAATTTTTATTTCATATTTATTTTATAAAGGGGAAATTAAAGGATTTTTTTTTTATATTCCTTTTATATTATCAATTACTATAATCATATTTTTTTTCCCAAAATCATCAAATTCACAAAATCATTCAGAATTATATAAATTCATTGAAGGAAAACAATTAAATGAATTAATTAATTATTTAAAAAAAAATAATTTATCAGTAAAACAATTACATAAAATAAAATATTATGGAAAGATGACTCCTTTAATTTATGCAATTGGAAAAGATTCAAGTGATATAATAAATTATTTATTAGAAAATGGATATGATTTGAATTATCATTCTCAAAATTCTTTACCACCAATTATTTTTTGTGCTTATTTCGAAAAATATAATTATTTAAAAAAATTATTAGAATATAAGAATTTAGATATAAATGTTATTTCTGAACAATTTCAAGCTAATTCATTAGAAGTTGCTATAGGTAGAGAATCTAAAAAATGTATTAAATTATTACTTAATATAGGAATGAAATTTAATATTAATCATTATAATAAAAGTGTGTTTAGTAAAATTAATTCTTTTAATCAAATTCACAGAGAAATTAAAGAACTTTTATTAAGGAATGTATTATTTAATAAAAAATTACAATTTTTTAATATTCATGATAAATGTGTTAAAAAAAATTTAAATTTGAAAATTTTTAATACAAAACCATATTTAATTGATAATTTTCTATCATATTCTTAAATATTAAATTATAAATTTAAAAAAATAAATATTAAATTAATTATTTTTTTTAATGAATAAATTTGTTCTTGCAACATGTAAATTCGATAATTTATCTTTTTCTTTTACTGAAGAAAAAATTATTGAATTATTAGTTAAAAATAATGAAAATTTTATTATTGAAAAGATATATACTCAATTAAATAATTCCTCAAAATTATTTAAAGAATATCCCTTATTATATTATAATGGTAGATTATTTGAAACAAAAAAAATTCTTCCTTTTATTTTTGAATTATTATTTGAAAATAATAATTTTGAACATTTTGAATATTTTTTAATTTTTTTATATAATGAATTTCGATATTTATACAAAGATAATTTATATGATTTAATTTCAAAAAATATTTCAATTAATGAAAAAAGAAATATTGATATTTTTAAAATAATAAAAGATTACATAGAATATTATAAAGATAAAAAAGAAAAAGTATTAATTTATAATATTCTCTTTTATTTCATAGAAGAATATCTTACATTCCAAAAAGGGAAAGAAAATGAAATAAAAAATATACATGAATTAAAAAAATTATTAAAATTAAATCCAGAGGAAATAACTAATTGTTATAAAATTAAGCATAAAAGTTTAATAAATTATATATGTGATAAATACTGTATAAAGAATCCTTTTAATAAAAATGAAATTTTTACAGATCCAGAAGAAATTGAAAACAAAAGTAATTGGAAAAATAATATTTTTTCATTAGGTTTATTTCTAGGCTTTACTTCAATATTTTATTTAATATCATTAAAAAAATAAATAAAATCTTATATAAATATAATAATCTTTATTTAGAAAATATTTTGTTACAACAAATTAAATATAAAAAAATATTTATACTAATACAAATTAAACTAATCATTTATAAAAATAATTCATTTTTATATTATTTTTTTCTAATAAATAAAATATATATTTAATAAAAATGGATTTTTTAAATATAAATGGTAGATTGGATATAATAAATTTAAATGATATTCAAAATTGTCTTAATTCAATAAAAACAAAATTTCAAAATGTTGATATAATTTTACCAAAAAATGATCATTATTTTTTTAAAATAAAGCAAGAATTTTATAGTTCTTTCTTCAATAATTTATTTTATTTACTTTTCATTCACAAAAAACATAATTTACAATCAAATTATGAAAAGGATAATATAGGAAAAATTGTAATAAAATATAGTTTATGTTTATTTAAAGATTTTATTAATAACAATCAAAAATATTATTTCAAATTATTATTTCAAGGATTAATTTTTTTATGTAATTCAAATTGTTTAGATTTAAAATATTTTTCAATAATAATATCAATAATCATTAAAATATTTTATTCTCAAATTATTTCTGAAAATAATCCTTCAGAATGTTCTTTTGAAAATTTTGATTTATTAATTAATTGTTTCACTTCATATAAAAATAAAATAAATGGAAAATTGATAATGGAATTTATTAAACATTTAAAAGAAGAACTATTTTCAGATTCAATTTTTAAAATCATGTTAAGTAAAAAACAACTTTTTTTAAAATTATTAAAAATTAAAATTGAAATTCCATCTGAGGAAGGATTAAATAATATAATTAATTTTTTAATTGAATTATATAAATATAGATTTACTTCAGAAAGTTTTGATTTTATATATTCAAAAAATATTAAAAATATATCTAATTTAAATAATTATATTGAATTTTTAACAAAAGTATTTAATGCTGAAAAAAATGAATCAAATGAAGAATATTATATAAAACATGGGATTTTAATTTCAGAAAATAACCCAATTATTTATAATAATTTTGATTTTGATATATCAACAAATTGTATTTTTTTCTCTTTTAGAATTTTAGAAAAAATCGAAAAAACATGTATTTTTCATATTAATTCTCCAAATAAAAATATAAAAAAATCAATTTTTAAAATTTATGTTAATGAAAATTTATTTTTAAAATTAAATTATGTAGATGGGGAGAGAGTAAAGAATAAAAAAATATCAAAAATAGAATTAAATAAAGATTATTTAATTTATTTCTATCAAATGGATAAAATGTTTGGTTCATCATTTATTATATATATTAATGGAATTCAATCAAAATTTCCTCTCAAAGTACCAAAAATAAAGAATGGAATATTAGAATTTGGATATAAAATGAAAGGAATTTTGGGTCCATTCTTTTATTTAAATAATCATCTTAATAATGAACATATAAACAAATTATTCCTTCTTAAAGATAAATATTATGATTTTTTAAATCAAAATGATTTGAATATCAAATATAATATTTTATTAAATATAAATCATAAATCCATTAATGAAATTAATCCAAGTAATATTGCATATCTTACTGAAAATAATTATATAATTTTAAAAAAAAAAGAAAAACATTTTCAAAAATTTCATCATAATTTATCATTTGAACAATTTATAAATATTAGTAATGGAATTGAATTTTTAATATTACAATTACATAATATTACATCACAATATGATATTAAAGATTTTCAATTATATTTTCAAAAATTAATTGAATTTATAAATTTTTTATTAAAAGAAAATATTAAATTGATGAATGAAAATTCAATTTATTTATTTTTTTTATCTCTTATTATAGTTCTTTTTAAAACAAAAACAGAAGATTTGAAAATTCAATTTAATTTACCTATAATTGAATCTTTAAACCAATTAATGCTTTTTCTTTTTAATAATAAAAAATATATATTATGTAATATTATTATTATAATTCTTTTAAAAAAAAATTTTTATATAAATGATGATGATATTAAAAAAGGATTAAAACTAATTCATCATTGTTTGAATAGTAATATTATTATCCCTTTTGAATTAATTTTAAGTTTTGATTATTTATTAGAATCTAAAAATTTTGATGAATCAATATTTACTAAATTCATAGAATTTATATTTTCAGTTAATACAATAGAAAATAAAAATAAATTATTTTTAAGACTTTATGATTATATTTCAAAAAACTGTGGTGATAAATTTGAAAAAAGAGAAAGTTATTATCTTAAAATAATTTACTTAAATTTAAAAAATGTCACAAATTTAAATAAATTTTTACAATTTCTCAAAATTGAACTTAAAAAAAGTGTACATAAGAATTGTGAATATTGTTCAAAAATTAAATATTTATCATATTTATTAATTCAAAATATTTATAAAGTATATTTTAATAATTCTAACAAAATTTCCACTATTTTTTATAATTTTATGAATAATCCTAATCAATCTTTTATTAAAGCATTATTTATTGAAAATTTTGGAGATATAGATAATAAAACAAAATTAGAATTTATTGAATTAAATGATAATATTTTATTTAAATATCTAAAATCCAATCAATTAATAGAAAATGATGATTTTATCCATAATTTTATATATATTATTAAATATTATTATAAAATTTTTGACAATTTAAAAGATATTCAATTACAAAATAAAATTTTCAATATGATTAATGATTTCATTCTTTTATTAATAAATGATTTTTTAGCACAAAAAAAAACCTTAAAATTATCATCTCAAAACTTTTTTAATAATAATTGTTTAAAATTATATTATATTTTTTATATTGATAAAAGAAAAGATGAAGTAATTTCCTCCTTAACTACATTAATTGGGATTTTAATTTTAGAAATTTATAAACCTTTTTTTTTTAAATTAATAATTGATCAAAAAATAATTAATGAAGAAATTAGTGAATTAATTCTAAACTATATTATTAATTCAATATTAAAAATCGACAATTTTGAAAATAATGAACTTATTTTTAATCAATGCATATATTTTTTATTTATATTATATTATTATATTATGAAAAGGGATATTCCAATTAAAATTGAATCAAAAAAATTAATTATATATTATATAATTTTTTTGAAAGGAAAAAAATTTATTAAATTAAAATGTGAATTTGAATTTGAATTAAATGGAATAATATTAAATAAATCGATATTGGAAATAATAATTGAAATATTACTTTATTTATATAGAAAAGATAACTACAATGAAAATTATTATAAAATTATTGATGATATTTTATTTTCTAATTTTTCTTTAAAGGAAAATGAAATAATAAAAGAAATGAATCAATCTAATATTACCAAATCGAATAATAATTTAGAAAATAAAAGCAAATCTTTTGATAATTATTATTTATTATATTATTTTGAAAAAATTAAAAATTTAATTGAAAAATATAAAAATGATTCTCAAATTATATCCATTTTAGAGAAAATAAAAGAACATTTTTATACTTTAATAAATGAATTTATATTTATATATAAAAAAAATCCATCTTCAAAACAAAATAATTCTCTTAATGAACAATATAATGAATATTTTAAATTTATAGAAGATAACAAAAATGATTTAAAATATAAGGATATTTCAAACAGCCCTAATTTAGTCAATAATAACATAATTTCAATAAATACCGAAAAAAAAAAACAATTAAATAATAATAGAAATGAAAATATATTATATAAATATTTTGATGAAATTTATTTATATGATGATGAAAATCAATCAAGAAATTCATTAAAAATTAGAAAAAGAAAAAATACAATTAAAATAAAAAAAATTAAAAGTTTTTCATATTTGAAAAATAAAAAAATTATGATAAATGAAAATTTAAATGAAAATAATGATGAGTTTGAAACACAAATAAATGATATAATTACCATATTTTTTAATCAATTATTTCCAAAAAATATTATCGAAAAATCAATGGGATATTTATTTTACATAAAAGAAAATCTATTATGGAAAACATTTAGTATTTCATCAAAAAATATATTATTTAAAAATAAAAAGTTTAAACACTTAAAACAAAGTTTTTTTTTTTATAATAAAGAAATAATCTTAAATTCAAAAAAAAATGAATATTCTTATGAATTACCATATCCATATATATTAAAAAATTATACTGTAGATGATTATTATAAACCTTTTATAAAACAAGATTTTAATTTTTTCACTAAACCTGAATTGAAAATTTCACATTTTTATTTTGATAATAGTAAGGAATTAAATTATAGATTTATTTTTAAAAAATTTTTCCCTTTTAAAAAATCAAATCTATTTTTTGAATCTGAATTAATTTATAATAAAGGATCAGTTTTTGGAGAATTTAATATTTATAATACTTATTTATTTTTCAAAGATAAATCATTAGAAGATAAAAGACTTAGAAATGATTTAAGTTATGAACAAAAAATATTTTATCTTATATCTACTCCTAATTCTGAATTTATTAAAGGCAAAGAAAAAGATATATTAATATTTTATTCAAATATTAAAGAAATATTAATAAAAAGATTATATTTTAAATATATATTATTGGAAATATTTGTTGATAATCATAAAACTTATTTATTTAACTTTTTTAATGATGAAAACTTTTCAAACTTTATAAAAGCTTTTGAAAATAAATTAAAACAAACAAGGCCAGATTTAAAAGAATTTAATTGTCAAAAAATATTTAAAAAAAAAGAATATATAAAAAAATATTTAGAACACCAATTAACTAAATTTCAATTTCTATTATTAATAAATAAATATGCAACAAGAACATATAATGATTCAAACCAATATTTAATATTTCCATTAACATATGTATCATATAAACAACAAAAAAAAAGAGATCCAACAAAAGTAATGGCAATACAAAAATGTATTGAAAAAAATAATTTTAGTTCTTTTATTGATAATAGTAAATATCAAGGTCATTATTATAATATTTTTTTTTCTGCAAGTGGATTTGTTTTTTATTATTTAGTAAGAGAAAACCCTTATACTTATTCACATATAAAATTCCAATCTAGAAAATTTGATAAAAGATTATTTAGATCAATTAATTCATTTTTACAATGTTATATTATTAATGATGATAATAGAGAATTAATTCCAGAATTTTTTTATAATTATTATTTTTTATTAAATTTAAATAGAAATGAAATTCAACAAAAGAAAAGAGATTTATATATTCAAAATGTAATAACAGAAAATTTTTTAAATCAATTTGAATTTATAATAAAACAAAGACAAAATTTAGAAGAATTTAATATTGGACCTTGGATTGATTTTATTTTTGGAATAAATCAAAAAAATGATAATTTAATGATATCATTTCCACCATATGTTTATGAAGAAGAAAATAATTTTGAATTAAAAAAAGAAGAATATGAAAAAGAAGGTATGACTGGAGATCAATTAATTAATTATATTAGAATGTCTTTAAATTTTCAAACATTGGGAGTTATGCCTATTCAATTATTTAAGAAAAATTTTGAAGATAGAGGAGAAAAAAAAAATATTAATTTAATAAAAGTTAAAGATAATTTTATTTCATTTGGTAAAAAAAATAATTTTAAAGATTATTATATTTTCTCTGATAAAAAATTTGTTTATTTTAAAAATGATGATTTTACTTTCATTTTTAATTATTTAATTAATTTACCTATGATTACTATATATCAAGGAAAACAAATTAAATTATTACCAATTGAGAATTCTTTTTGTAGAATATCTAATCAAAAATTTCTTTTTGGAAGATATACAAATTCAACTTTAAAATATTTTAATGAAGGAACTTTTAAAAAAATATTTAAATGGAATTGTATTGTAACTTCTATTATTTCTTATGAAATTAATGATTATTTTGTTATTGGTGATGAAAAAGGATTTTTATCTTTATTAAGATTTGAAAATGATAAAGAATTATTTATTGTAAAAAAACAAAAAACTCATAATTCAATAATTAGAGGTCTTGTTTTAAATGAAAGATTAGATATTATTTTATCTTATGATTTAGATAATATTATTACTATACATTGTAAAACAAGTTTTGTTACTTTATCAATTATTGAATTTGAAAAAAATCAATTACTTAATAATGTTAAAATTTCAAATTATGATATTCTTTATATACTAATTCAAAATAATAATAAAGATTATATTTTAATGTCATATACTTTAAATGGTTTAAAATTTGATGATTTTATTGTTAAATATCCGAATAAAATAATTAATTATTTTTTAGATGTCATTAGTGATAATATATTAATAGTAACAATTAATGAATTAGTTTTTGTTGAATGTTATCATCTTTATAAAATAATAAATAAAGAAAAAATAAAGGAAAATAATCAAATAAATAATATAGTATATTTTTATAATAAAAATTTATATTGCTATTTCTTAAATAATAATGAATATGTATTTAATAAATAAAAACAAATTTATATTTTTTTTATTAAAAAAATCATATATAATATAATAAAAATTTTATTATATCCAGAATTAAAAAAACTGAATTTAAAAATATATATATTTATTTAAGATATTTTCTCCTCAATTTTTCATCAATTGTCATGTGCTCAGTTTCTTTAATTTTAATTTTTTTTTTATTAGTACTTTGATTTGAATTTTTTTTTGTTTGTTTTATTTCAATTGTTGGAGAAATATACTCTAATACAATTAAAAAAATTCCTGAGAAAAATAAAATTAAAGAATGGAATTTTTGATTTATAATTTCTTCTTTAATATATAAAGAACTTATAATTATCATTAAAATTCCTTTTCCATTATTATTTGTAATTATTCCAAAATTTTTTCTTATAATATCAGGAAATTTATTTGGTAAAAGAGAATGAAAAATAATTAATAATAAAAATAAAAAAGAATAAATTATTAAAACATAATCACTCCAATAATAAAATGATTGTTTAATGAATAATAGATTTGATAAAATAAAAAACAAACTTGAAGAACATATTATTAATAATTCAAAATAATATTTTACTTTTTGTAAAAATAATTTAAATCCAGATAAAGACATATTTAAATTAAAAATAAAATTTAAAAAAATAAAAAAAAATTCAATAATTTAATAATTTTTTAAAAATTAATATTTTTCTATATTTTAATAAATAATAAAAAATATATGGGAACAAGTTCATCAAATAATAAAAGATATTATTTAAAAAAAAATGAAATTGAAAATATATGTAGAAATAATCCATTATTTAATTCTTCAAAAAAATATAAAAATTCTAATGTAAATATATCAATAAATCACTTTAAAAAATTAACAAATGGGTTAATAAGTAATTCAATCTTAAAAAGAATTATGTTAATTTGTGAAACTAAACATGGAAAATTTAATATTGAAAATTTAAAATATTTTTACGCATTGCTTTTTACAAATAATCCTGAAGCAAAATTAAATTTTTTATTAGATTTACTTTTCTTAAAAAAAAATATATTAATTCATGAAACGTATGTTATAAATGTAAATAAATATTTTAAAAATTGTAAAACTTTAATAAATTTATTTTTAAAAGAAGAATTTAATTCAAAACAAAAAATAGAAAGAGATTATATAAATAAACAAATAAAAACAAATTATATTACAATAATAAATAATTTTAGTTTTCTAGATTATTCAAATAATGATTTAAAAGAAAATACAATAATAAATAATAATGAAAGTGAAGGAAGTATTTTAGTCTTAAATTCAAATATAAAAGAATGTAATTGTAATAATATAAAAAATGTAAATCAAAGAAGAATTTCAAATATAAATAAAAGTAAACTATTTGATAAATTAGAAAGAGAATTTAATTTTATTGAAAGGAAAAATAATGGTATATTCCCAATAACAGTTTTTGAAGATATGTTAAAATATATTTATATTATACCAAGTTTAGTAGAAATAATTGGTAATTATTTAAGATTAAAAAGTCAAAAAACTTTTTTTTCTTTTGAATTATTAAAAGAATTATTAGAAATTATATCTCTTCCTATTCAAAATGATAATATAAAATTTGATGATATTTCAAAAAGTTTATTTGATTTATTATCATATCCTAAAAATTATATTTTAACAAAATCATTTAGTTTATTTTTAAAATCAACAAATCCAAAATTAAGTTCAAAACAAATTAATTCAATATACAAAGAACAAGATATTCAAGATAAAATAACAAAAAATACATTTCCAGAATTATTAAAATTAATAATTAATGATATAGAAAAATCTTTTATAAATATGAATTATATTCAATATATATTTTTTAAAGGAAAATGTCCAGATAAACAAAAAGAAAAAGAATGTATTTTATTATTATTAAATGGATTATCATTAGATGATTACATTAAAGAAAAAACAAAAACAGAAGATTCTTTTTATATAATTAATTATGATTTTTGGGAAAATTGGAATGAATATATTAATAGTCCATTAAATTTAAAAAGTAAAAATTTAAAAATTTTTAATAATCAAATAAGTAATAAAAATGGGAAATTAAATGATGATTTAATATATGGAAAAGATTATATTGTTGTAACCAAAAAAATATTTGATTTATTTAGTTATTGGTATGGCCCAATTGTAGGTAATGATTTAAAAAGAGATAAAATATATTTAGATAATGAAAAAAATTATAAACCTCCTAAAAATTTACCTTCTATTTTTATTGGTGAAGAAACAATTAGTAAAAGAAAATATGAAATTGAACTTTTTCCTATTTTTTTTCTTTTTTATAATTTTGAACAAATGCAAAAAAATGATACTTTAGAAAAATTAAAAGAAAATTTAAGAGAAATTGAAAATAATCCTTCTGGAAAAGGAATGTATTATCCTTTTTCTAGAATATCTAAATTTTTTGATTTATTAAAACCTTTAGAAATTAGTATTAATAGTCCTTTAGATATAAATAAAACTCGTTTATGGTTATATTATAAAGGAAGATTTGGAATAGTTGATTTTGATAAAAAATTAGAAGATGAAAATATAAATGGAAGTGGTATAATTCTTTTAGAAATTAATAATGGAAATTGGCCAAGTGAAAAAATAATAAAAGATAATAATAATAATAAAAATAATAATATTTTTGTTGGTTTAAATAATATTGGTAATACTTGTTATTTAAATAGTATATTACAAACATTTTTAAATAATATTGAATTAAGAGATATTTTATTAGTAAAAAATACAGAAAGTGAATTTTTACAGTTTTTAATTAATAAAAAAACAAAAGGTAAATTAATAAAAGAATTTATTAATTTATTAAAATTAAAATGGAAAGATGGAATTAAAAATATAACACCAAATAAATTTAAACAAATATGTGGAGAATATAATGAAAATTTTCAAAATTTTGAACAACAAGATGCATATGATTTTTATACATTTTTATTAGAAAGTTTACATGAAGATACAAATATTAAAAGTAATAAAATAAAACTTAAAAATCCTGAAAATTATAATTCAACTGAAGAAGAATTAGGAAATGAATATTGGGCAAATAATATAAGAAATAATGCATCTTATTTTTATAGTTTATATTTAGGTCAATTAAAATCTACTTTAAGATGTACAATTTGTAATAAATCAAAAATATCATTTGAACATTTTAGTTCTTTATCATTACCAATTCCAGAAGGAAATAAAATTATTTTAGATATTGATTTATTTAGATTACCTTTTACTTTTAAACCATATTATAATATTAATAATAATAATTTTAATAATGTTAGTTTGAGAAAAAGTTTACAAAAAATAAAAATTAATTCTATTGGGATTTATGCTGATGAAAGTGAATTATCTACTGATTCTATGTTAGATAATAATAAAAATAATGATAATTATGAAAAAGAACAATTTAATACTATTTATTTTGAAAAAACAATAAAAAAAAATAAAAATTTAAATAAAAAAGAAGATATGTTTTCTAATGCTTTGAATATTAATATTCCAATTAAAATTAGAATTGAAGTTGATAGAAAAGAAAAATGTAATAAAATAATAGAAATTTTAAAATCAATGAATGAATTGGAATTAGAAAAAGATTCAAATTATACTTATCATATTATTATATTTAATGGAAATTATATTAATGATTCCTTACAAATTGATGAATGTTTTATTTCATATCAAACTATTGCAGTATATGAACTTTTAAATTTTAATGGAATACAAAAAGTTTTTAATTATAATGATTTAAATAATATTCAAATTAAAGATTTAGAAAAAGAAAAAATACCATTGATGTTAAATTCAAATGAAAATAATAATGAAAATGAATTAGATAATTCAATAGAAATAAATAAATCAAATAAATTAAATAATAATATTAATAAAACAATTTCAAGTGAAAATGAAACAATAATAGATTTTGAAGAAGAAAACAATGAAATTATTCTTCCAATTTTACATAGATATCGTAAAAGTAAAAATACACATGATAATTTAATAGAAAATCCCTCATTTGAAATTATAATAACTTACCAAGATTTCATATTAGTAACAACAAAAAATTCAATTAAATCATATGATTTATATGAATTCATATGGGAAAAATTTGAATATTTTTTAGATAGTCCTGCAAAATATAAAAATAATCTTTGGTGGAAAGGAAATTTAAAAATATCTAAAATAAATTCAACAAGAAATAATAATAAAATTAAACCATGTTCACCTTTTGTTTTAAAAGTACTTAAAAAAAAAACTAAATCTTGTTCATTTTGTCCTTGGTTTAAATTTTGTACTGGATGCATTTTAGATCCTAATAATATGAATTATTTAAATTTCAATATTGATGATATTATTATTGTTGAATGGTGTCGTGAAGTTGTTAATAATGAAATACAAGATAAAAATAAATATTTAATTTTAAATCATCATAGTATAAATGATTATTTTGATAATAATAATGATAATGATATTAAAATTCCTTTAATTGAATGTTTAAAACTTTTTACAAAGGAAGAAGAATTAAAAGATATTCAATGTGAAAATTGTAAAAAAAAAACAATATTTAAAAAAAGTTATCAAATTGAGAGATTACCTCAATATTTAGTATTAGTTTTAAAAAGATTTAAATATACTAAAATGTATACAAAAAAAATTGAATCATTAATAACATTTCCAATTCAAGAATTAGATTTAAAAGATTTTTATTGTAAAACAAAAAATTTTCCTTTATATGATTTATATTCAGTTGTAAATCACACTGGAACACTATCAGGTGGGCATTATACTTGTTTAGTTAATTTTGAAAATAATTGGATTAAATATGATGATGCTTTTATAAATGAAAATGAAACAAATATTGAAACAAATTCAGCATATATTTTATTTTATAAAATGAGACCTTTTAATAAAGGAAATTTACATTTTAATTTTGTAGGTTTAATGGATACTGCTTTTAAAATTTATATGAAACAAAATAAATTTAGTAATATTTTTAATTATTTATTAAATGAAAATAATGAAGTTATAAAAGAATATAATCAAGATTGTGAATATTATTTTGGAGAACCTGTTAAAATTAATAATCAAAGAGGTTATTTAACTAATATTTTTCTAAAAGGAAATGATTATATTTGTAAAGTTAGATTTGAAAAAGGTTATTTTGAATTTAATTTAAAAGATGATATTAAAGAAACTATTAAAGGTTATAATTATGGAGGAGATGAAAATAATAATTTAGATAATAAGAAACAAATACATAAATGTGCAAGTTGTTATATTTTTTAATTTTTAATATACATATATTTTTTAATTAATTAAATGGTCTAAATATGTTTAATTTTTCTATTATTTTTGATAAATGATTTGTCATAACTAAATTATTTTTTTTTTTTTGTTCAAATAAATTTCTTTTATTTGAAATATATGTTTCTTGCATAAATCTTGGTTTATCAAGAGAATTTTTTTTAATTTTTAATTTTTTATTTTTAAGACTGAAAAATCTATTTAGAAATATTGATTCTTTTGTTATTATTCCAGGGAAATTTTCAGTTGAAAAATTTATTCTAGGACTTTTTTTATTATTATTTAAATTTATTTTTGGACTGTTTGTAGTTGAGAAAAATTTTTTCAGTTGAATTTTGGTATTATGATTATATATTGTTGATATAAAGTTTATTCTTCTAGAAATATTAATTTCTTTTATTTCAGATGTAGTTGAATTTAATGATAAGTTTTTCTTTCTTTTTCTTTTTTCAATATTTGATTCTGTGATATATGGAAGAAAATGATTTATCCTTTTATTAGTTTGATTTTTCATAATTTTTAATTTAATTTTAAATTTATTATTAATTATTAATTTAATTATATAAGACAATTTATTTAATTATTAATTTTTTAATTTATAAAAATTATTATTTATAATTCATCATTTATTTCATATTTTTCTATAAAATCTAATAATTCAGAATAAATATAATTTCCTTGATAAATGATTATATTATTTAAAAAATTTTTAATAGAAGTAGGAATTATAATAATTGAGGGAATGTATTTAATATTTATAAAAAAATTTGAAAATAATGTATTTTTTGTGATTGGAAATTTTTCAATATTTATTTGACAAAATTTAAAAAATTTATTTCCTTTTTTTTGATTAGAGATTTTTTTAAACAAATATTTTGCTTGAATACAAAAAGAACACCATTCATTATATATAAATATAATTTTATGAATTTTATTATCATTTAAAACAAATTCTTCAAAACTTTTTATATTTTTTATTTCAATTATATTATCAATTGAAATATCTCTTTCTAGAAAAATTATGTTTTTTCTTTTAATTTTTAATTGTTTATCAATAAAATTTATAATATTATCTTCTGTTATTTTTTCTTTCATTATTCTTATATCATAATTTGTTTCATTAAATAATACTATTGAAAAAGAAGGGAAATCCTTTTCTTCAATTCCAATAAATTTCATTAATTTATATTGAATTTGAGTTTTAATATCTGTAATACCAAAATAAATATTTTTATGTTTATTATTTAAAATAATTCTTTTCATAAAATTAAAAATATTTTGAGTTGAATTAATATATTTATTATAAAATAAAACACCAAAATTTTTTCTTTCCATAAAAATATTGTGAATAAATTTTAGATTTATTGTTTTATATAATTGTTTATTATCTAAACAAATGTTCTCTAAAAATTCTTTTAGTAATGAAATTTTATTATTAATAATATAAAATTGTTCTTTAATTTTACCTTTTGAATAAAAAATAATTTTTCCTTCTTTTGAATTTATCAAATAAATTATTTTATGAAATTTTTTTAAAAATTTTTTTGAAATTGAAATAATTGTTTTATTATTGGAAAATAATATAATATTTTCATTTTCTTCTTTAATTATTTTATTAATATCTTTTTCATTAATATTAATTGCTCCTTCATAAAGACAATATAAAATAAATTGTTGAATATAATTTTTTTTTGGTATTTCTTTAAAATATTGAATTCCACTTTTATTTGAAATAAAAATTAAATTATCAAAAATATTATTTTCATTTAATTCTATTTTGACTTCAAAAAATATTGTTTCTTTATCAATTAATGTTAAATCAAATACTAAAATTAAAAATTCAAATGTTTTATTTTTCAATTTAAAATTTGCATTTTTTAATTCATTATAAAAATTTTTTGAATAATTACTCCAAGGATTATATAAAAAAATAAAATAATTATCAATATCAGATAAATTAATATTTGATTCATTATTATATAATATAATATTATTATTTAAAAATTCTTTTTCTTTACTTTTCAAAAAATTTATAAACCCAATAATAATAAAAATAAAAAACAACATTTAATAAAAAACAATTTAATATAAATTCAAATATAAAAAAAATTAAAAACAAATATATCATAAAAAAAATATTAAAAAAAATATAAAAAAAAAAATAATGATTTAAACAATGATATTTATTATTTTATTATTTTTCTTTTTAAAATCTAAAAAAATGAATTTTTTCAGGTAAGAAAACCTTAAAAATAATATAAACAAAAATTTAGATCTGCAAAAATGACACATCAAAAAATTCGTATTCCAAAAGAAATTGCAAATGAAACATTACGTGCATTAGGAAATTTAGAAGATGGAGTAGAATTTGTAGACTTAACTCAAGATGACATAGAAGCAAAAAAAAACTTTAGTCAAATGTTAAAAAGATGTGATGATATAATAAAAAAAATAAATGACTTTAATTCAATATGTGAAGATTTTAAATTAGAAACAGAAAAATTTAATTCATATAAAGAATATGATAATTTATATAAAATAGATTTAAATGATAAAAAAAAATTAGGTTCAACTTATTTTGATTATTTAGAAAATGAAATATTAGAAAAAGATAGAGAATTAACAGAATTAGTTGATAATCATTCAACAATAAGAGAAGATTTAGTAACTTTAATAGAAAAAAAATATGTTTTAAAAAAAACTTCAGAATTAATTACATCAAATAATCAAATTATAAATATGTCTATTCAAAATAATAATAATATTGAAGATGATATTATTTCAACTACTTCTTCACCTTCAAGTGAATTAATTAATCCTATTAATGTTGTTGATAATTTAAGTTTTATTTCAGGAGTTATTAAATTAAGTGATGAATTAAAAATGAAAAGAATGATTTTTAGAGTAAGTAGAGGAAGGGCTATTGCTTCTTTTTATAATTTAGTTATTAATAATGATGAATATTTATATACTTCTTCTATTAGAAATAGAGGTTTTTCTTTTGCTGATAAAAAAAAAAAAAAGAAATTAAATTATGATGATAATGAAAAATCTTCTTTTATTAATGAAAGTGATATGTTAAATAATCAAAAAAAAGTTATTTTTAATATTTTATTTCAAGGAGGAGTTGAAAATGTTTTATTAGGAAAAATATTAAAAATATGTGAAATGTTTCAAGCTTCAAGATATAATGTTCCTAAAAGAGAAGAAATACAAAATGAAATATCAAAAATAGAAGATGATATAAAAGAAAAGAAAAATTTATTAGTTCAAACTGAGAAAAGTATAAATGACTTAATAACAAAAAATAATATAATAAATAATAGATTTATAAAATATTCTTTATATAAATTATATTTCCTTCAAGAAAAAATGATATATTTAACATTGAATAAATGTATTGTTAGAGAAAATTTTATCGATGGAGAATTTTGGATTCCTGAAAGAAGTTTAAGTAATTTATTAAATAATATAAATTCAGTATCACAAGGAAAAGATGATAAATTAAGAGCAAATGTTGAAGAAATAATATTTGAAAAAAATATAAATATTAATCCTCCAACTTATATACCAACAAATGAATTTTTATATGCTTTTCAAGAAATTGTTAATATTTATGGTATTCCTAGATATAGAGAAATTAATCCTGGTTTTTTTAATGTTATTACATTTCCTTTTTTATTTGGTGTTATGTTTGGTGATATTGGTCATTCTTTAATAATATTTTTTGCTGCGTTATATTTTTGTATTAATTCAAAAACACTTGAAAATAATACTTTAATTAAAAATTTACTTCCTTTTAGATATTTTCTTCTTTTAATGGGATTTTTTGGAACTTTTTGTGGTTTTATGTATAATGATTTCTTATCAGTTCCTATAAATTTCCCTACTTGTTTTACTAATAAAGTAAATCAAACTTTACAATTAACAAATAAAGAAAATGAAACAAAAATTAATTTTTATGAATTAAATAAAACATCAAATTGTAATTATAAATTTGGATTAGATCCAATATGGGTAACAGCAACAAATGAATTAACAGTAATAAATTCATTAAAAATGAAATTAAGTGTAATATTTGGAGTAATGCAAATGTTATTAGGAATAATATTAAAAGGATTAAATAATATATTAGAATGTGATATGATAGAATTTTTTTTTGTATTCATACCAGAATTTATATTAATGTTAATTTTATTTGGTTATATGGATTTATTAATAATATTAAAATGGAATAATAATTATATGAATGATACTGGAAATGCTCCTGATATAAAATCAATAATGATGGAAATTTTTTTAAAACCAATGGGAAATTATACAAGAAAACCAATTTGGGGTGATGAAAAAAAAATGGCAAAATTTCATTCTTTAATATTAATAGTATCAATAATATGTTTAATAATAATGATATTACCAACTGTATTATTAAAAAATATTCGTGAAAAAAAAAAAAATCAAAATCAAAAAAATAGTAATAAATTAGATAAATTATTAATAAATGAACATGATTTTCATGAAGAATTAATAGATAATAAAAAAAATGAAAATTCAGAAAAAAATTTTTCTGATATTTTAGTTGCAGTTTTAATAGAAACAATTGAATTTGCTTTAGGAACTGTATCAAATACTGCAAGTTATCTTCGTTTATGGGCTTTAAGTTTAGCACATTCACAATTAAGTGATGTATTTTTTAATGGGACAATTGGTTTATTTCAAACTAATTATTTTATTATAAATGCTTTTTTACTTTCTACTTTTGGAATTGTTAGTTTTGTTTGTGTTACTTTTATTGTTTTATTATTTATGGATGCTATGGAATCTTTTTTACATACTTTAAGATTACATTGGGTTGAATTTCAAAATAAATTTTTCCATGCTGATGGTCATATGTTTATGCCTTTTTGTTTTAAGAATAATTTACCTTTGAATGATGATAATATGTAATTTTCTTTTTTTTGATTTTATTTTTTGGTTTTTTGTTTTTTTTTTTGTTTTTTTGTATGTTGTTTTTTAAAAGTTTTTTAGATGTTTTTTTTATTATTGGTTTTTAGAAATAGTTATTTAAATGAAAAAAAAATTTTTTATTTACATTTTTTTTATTATGTATTCTTTAAGTATATATTTGTTTAATTTATTTTTTTTTGATAAGATAAAATGGAAAAAAAGAATATTTTAATTTTAACTTTCATTATGATAATTTTATTGGTTTTTTATGAAAAAATGAATTTTATTAAAAGAAAAAAAAAACCTTTAAAAAAATATCCTTATAAAAGAAAGAATGCAATGACATCTGAACAAATAGAAAAAATTTTAAATGAG
>Ga0256407_10004304_pt1 | contig 23996 bp, 21 predicted proteins | sample RumenRJG_04DNA_FD_193489 | JGI IMG/M metagenome (GOLD analysis project Ga0256407, IMG submission 193489) | Bovine rumen microbial communities from Lethbridge, Alberta, Canada - RJG_04 | ecosystem: Host-associated > Mammals > Digestive system > Stomach > Rumen | place: Canada: Alberta... | reverse complement strand
ATGTTCTGATAATGAATTGACGATGCTATGCCGGACACCAGACGGATACCTATATTCTTTGCCACATCATTCTTATCAATCATCTTAAGTCTCTGTTCTATGTTAAACGGAACGCAGTCATCCTTTACGGACATTATCAGCGTTTCACGCTTACAGGCCACACATACATGGACGCTGTGCTTCTTCTTGTCTTTGGTAAAGCCATGTTCTATGACATTTCCAACCATCTCTTCCAGGCACAGGCTGGCATAAAATGCCCTGCGTTTGTCAATATGACTTTTCTCACAGAATTCCTGCAACGTGCCTGAAATACCGATCACGCTCTCCATATCATGCACGGCAATATCAATCCGCCCGTATACCGGGACGCCGAAGGTCGGCGGCATAGACATAAGTTCATCGATATTTTTCGGAAAACGTTTGTTATAAATACATGCATAGATCAGCACGAACACCGGAGCAATCAGTCCATTCAGAACATTTGCCACATATAGACCGTTAAGTTTCATGGCAGGCATCAGGAGCGCGGAGAAAGCAACGACACCTACCAGACCGTCAAGTGCAGAAAGGATATGTACAGGAATATGTCTGTCGGAAGTCTGCCAGTAGCATGTAAAATGCGTACAGATTATGGCCAGCGGCATACATACAGGAAGAATCTGAAATCCTCTCACGGTCATCATATAAACAGGATCCGACGGATCCCTGAAATAAAGCCTTGTAAACGGAACAGCCATAATGATCACGAAAAGGGACATCGCAAAAGCCAGCGGAATGAATCTGAACAGTGCAACCCGCATGGTATCGGTAAGACTCTTACGGTCCTCTTCTCCGACACTGACGCTGATCATCATGCGGGATACCATAAGCATTCCGCTCGGGACCTGCCAAAAGAAAGACATAATGGAATTGGCCGCTGTAAATGCTGATATACCGACGCCTCCGACATAGGTCAGGATGAGGGAATTGACAATGATCCCCCTGATCGCATTGTATCCGCTGTTTGCTGCCCCCGGAATGCCGATCTTCAGGATCTTTGCGGCCTCATGCCAATTAATCTCCTTCATGCTGTATCTGATCGCAGCATCTTTCTTTATGAAGGGTGGGATCTGAATAAAGAAGAATACCCATAAACCTATGGAAGGTGCAAGTGCAAGTCCAAGTACCTCCATACCCATCAGAGCAATGAAAATGTAATTTAAGACAAAGTTGACACCTATGTATACGAGACTTGCAGTTACGGTTCTCTTAATCCTGTTATCAAGTGAAAGGAAGGAAGAAAGCTGATTCCCGAGCACCAGGGGTATGATACCAACAGCTTGACCAAATACATATCGGCAGAGCATGCGTCCTACCTCCGGGTCGTCAACGGTACCTATGAATGCACCGAGAGATCCGTATATCAGGTGCCCTATGGTCGCGACTATCGCAAATACTCCGGCTATAGTAATATCAAGAGAGAATATGCTCTTTGCCCCGTCCTTATCATTACGTCCGATACACTCTCCGCACAGTATTGTTGCTCCGCTCACAAACATATTGTTCAGAGCTATAAGAAAAAGGTTGACCGGCGAATACAGTCCTACAGCCGCCATTGCCTTTACTCCAACGTAATTGCCTGCAAAAAGGCTTGATACGATACCGTTTACTACACCGACTGCAGACAGCAGGATCTGTGCGGGAAGCAGCCTGAACATAATCTTTTCCGTCAGTTTGGCTTCTTTCATATTGGGTTCTCCTTAATGCTCCACGGAATGAAATGCGATGAGTTTGCCTGTAAGATGTGGGGATGGTCTGTCGGAATACACTGTAAAGCCCTGCCCTGCGATCAATCCCACGATCTCATCCTCTCTTCCGTCATGTGTTTCCATTATGATCAGGCTGACCCGGTCAAGGACATTCCACTTTACAAGATTCGGAATGATATCGTATTCAGCCCCCTCACAATCGATCTTAATCACATATCCGGCATCGGGCTCAAGGCGCATGATACGGTCGATCTCTCTACCCGCTTCCCTAAGTTCTGCCGCCTGGCCATTATCAGCACTGTCTTCCTTCAAATATTCACGGGTTGTCTTCATGTTACCGGGATTGTTGTCTAGGTAAGGAAAGTATCCCTTTTGGTCGGCGTCACTTAACCCGTAATTGAATGCTTGTATCTTGTTCTTTACAGGTCCTTCATTCAGATCAAAATTAGCAAGGGCCCTGTCATATGTTGGTTTGAAAGGCTCAAATGCGTATATCTTTCTTACAAAACTTTTGGCTGCAAAGTAAAGAGAGGCCAGGCCTACGTTCATACCTATATCCAAAAGGATACAATCTGTCCCGGTGATAAAACGATAAGTGTTTTGTAGAAATATCTCTTCAAAAATAAAGAAATCGCTGTAGGCTTTAAGATATGCCCTAAGATTAACCCCGTCCGACAGCACATTGGCCAATACAGTTCCATCCTCTTCAACAACAAGGCTGTAATCTGATTCCTTTAGGTATAATGATGGGGTCCATATTATGATTCTTCTTCTGTCTATGCCAAGCCCCAGCAATTCTCTTATGATATCAATACATCTGCTTTGAGATACGATCAGTATCCTCTCCCGGCCCTGTATATCAATATCCTCAAAAGAACACCTGCGGCATCCCTGTATCCCTATCAGGCTTTCTGTCTTCATATCGCTGCTTTCTGCAACAGCTGATATGGAATAATTACGCTCTATCTCCCGGTAGTGTACAAAAAACCTCTCGCTGAATCCAGCAAGTATCACTTCTTCCATTTACACACCCTTCGTCTGTATAGTAGTAATTACTGATATAATTAAATATTATATAGTATTATTAAAAAATATGAAAGCCCGTTAACCGTGGCTAACTGTTTGTAGACAGTATAAACGCCAGGTGTCTTAGTCCGTCGCGGATAGTTCGAAGCTTTGATTTTCTGGTCTCCGGGCACTTCCTGAGGCTTACGGGAATCTGTGCGATACGAAGGCCGGCTTTTGAAGCGCGCGCTATCATCTCCGTCGCGAACTCCATCCCGCCTGTACAAAACTCCAGCTGCTGCAGGGATTCGCGACTTATTGCCCTTATTCCGCAGTGAAAATCACGCACGTCCGAATGAAACCTCCGGCTCGCGATTTTGGAAAGCGCCCTGACACCTATTCGGTGAGCGCAGGACATAGCACCCGTTTCAATACTTCCGCCCAGCCTGTCACCGATAACGACATCATATCCTTCATCAATCAGCCGTATCATCTTACCCATATCCGACAGATCATACGTCATGTCGCAGTCCGCAATGATGATAATGTCCCCACACGCAGCGGCAAGCCCGCGCCTTATCGCATACCCGTATCCGATCCTGCTCTCTTTAATGACGGTTGCCCCATGATCTCGCGCCACAGCCGCAGAGCGATCTGAGGAACAATTGTCCACGACCATGACTTCTCCGCCAAGCTCATTCCCGGCAAGAAAATCACATGCCTCATCAACACACTTTCCCACTGTGTTCTCTTCATCTCTGCAGGGCATTATTACCGATATCTTAATGCCATGATTTTGCATCATCTTTTCCATTAGAGCCTCCCGGCTCCGTGATCGTTATATTTTCAATATTACACGACATTTGCACATAATTAAAGCACAGGTTATCGTTGTCATGGTATAATATACCCTGTCTAAGTCACAGATTAACATTTTAGGATTCAGTGGGGCTATATCATGATTCGCAGATTATTCCGCCAAATGCTCATAACACAGGTTGTCTCTTCAATGACGGTTACATTGTGCATGTTGATCGACAGCATAGTGATCGGCCGTTTTCTCGGGGTAAGGGCTATGGCTGCTTACGGATATACCCAGCCCGTACTTCTGGCATTTGCGGCTCCCGGCGCAATGATATCTGCCGGCGTCCAGGTCGTTTGCGGTAAGACTCTTGGCGGCGGCGACCGCGAAGGAACCGATTCATGTTTTACGGTTTCCGTTGCTCTGACAGCGCTGATATCACTCTTGGGACTGGCTTTCGTGCTCCTGTTTTCAGGACCGCTTTGTACACTTCTCGGCGCGGGACGTCCCGGCCCCGGCAATCCCGTCTTCCATCTTACCAAAGATTATCTTACGGGATTTATCATCGGAGTACCTGCTTTTCTGACCGCACAGCTTATGGTGCCCTATCTTCAGATGTCCGGAAACCGTACCCGTCTTGTGTCTGCGGTTCTTGTTATGACAGTGCTCGATATTGCTCTTGACCTTTTAAACGTCCTCGTCATCCATGGCGGGATATTCGGAATGGGGCTTGCTTCCAGTCTCAGTTATTATGCGGCTGTATTTACAGGTCTCGGTTGCTTCCTAAAAAAAGACTGTATCTTCCGGCTTCGCAGAAGCGGACTTAAAATCGCCATGCTCCGCAGCATCGTAAGCAACGGAATTCCTACAATTATCAACCAGCTGAGCCTTGTCTTCCTTGTACTGCTTCTTAACAACCTGCTCAAATCGACCGGCGGACATGTGGCCGTTGCCGCTTATTCGGTAATATCCACTGTCAGTAACCTGTGCTACGCATTCTGCAACGGTAACTCTTCCGTCGCTCTCATGATGGCATCAATATTTAGCGCTGATGAGGATCGCTCCTCAATTTACACGCTCGTGGATACCATGCGAAAAAGCGCGATCATAGTGCTGGCAGCTGTGACTATAGTAGTAATACTATGTGCAAAGCCGATAGTATCACTGTTTCTTGCAAACGAACCCAATGCCGTCGCGCTCGCGACTGAAGGCATGCGGCTGTTTGCACTGTGCCTTGTTCCGTGTGCACTCAACACAACATTTAAGTTCTATTATCAGGGGATCGGACGCGTAAGGCTAATGGAACTGATCTGCGTACTACAGAACCTCCTTCTGCCGGCTGTCTCTGCGCTTTTGCTCAGGATCATTCTCAAAACAACGGGATTGTGGCTATGCTTTCTGTTCGGTGAAGGAACCGCTCTGCTGTTTATATTTGCATATGTTTGGATCACCAACAAAAGAATCAGCTTTTCGATCGAAGATTTTGCGATGTTGCCGGCTTCTTTCGGCGCCTCTATAGATGAATGCTTCGAGTGCAAAGTAAGCAACATAAGTGACGCGGTGGAAGCGTCAAGTAAAGCAATTGATTTTTGCCTCGCTCACGGAGAAAGCAAAAATACAAGTGTCCTTATCGGACTGTGCATAGAAGAAATGACGTGTAACATAGTTAACCACGGCTTTTCAGAAGATCAAAAGAGCCATTCCATAGAAGTGCGTCTCGTATTTCGCGGTGATACAAAAATCATCAGCATACGCGACAATTGCGTCGGATTCGATCCGGTACACTATCATGAACTTCATATTGCTGACGATCCGGTTGCTCACCTCGGGATCCGTACGGTCGTCTCCTCAGCAAAAGAGGCTGTTTACCTCAATACCTTTGGGCTAAACAACCTCATGCTTCGTCTCTGATCCTTTTTCGCCGCTCTTCCAATCCTTTTAAAATGTATTCATGGTATATCATATCGATGATGGCAATGCCGGGAATTGACAATAACATTCCAACAATTCCAAACATATTTCCTCCAACTAAAAAGGCAACCATGATAAGAGTCCCCGAAACGCCGAGCGAGTTGCCGAAAAGCTTCGGCTTAAGGATATAGCCGTCAAAGAACTGCAGAATAATGGTAAATATAAGGAAGATCAACGCCTGGAACGGGTTCTCCATTACGATCACAAACGCACCGATCACACCTCCGATGAGTGGTCCTATTGTCGGGATCAGATTGGTAATTCCTACAACCACCGATACAAGTGAAACATAAGGCATACCCATGATCAGCATAAATACAGCATTTATGGCTCCAATCAGAACCCCTTCTATAAGACTGAAATAAGTATAATGAAGAAAAATGTGGCTGCACTCCGCCAGAAAGTCGATCACATTATCCGCTCGCTTCTCGCTCACAAGTGCTTTAAGAAGTCTTATGGATCCGGCTTTGATATCATCCTTAGAGCCTATAAAATATATGGCCATAATCACCGCAAGACCAAATGACAGCAACCCTTTTCCGGCTCCCAAAAGAACATCCAAAATTTGTTCGCTGTTATCAAGCGCAAACGAAGATACTGCAGCTACCGTATCCTTCATGCCCATGATTTTTCCCGAAGATATTCCAAGCTTTGAAAGATCGATTCCTGCATCCTCAACCCACCGGGTTAGTGCCGGATAGTACTTCGTGAACTGATCGGCAAAGGCACTTATGCTTTCGATAAGCTGAGGCAGAACCAGACCAAGCAGAAATACGATCAGGGACAGGACTATAATAAGAGCCACCGTTACAGACAGTACCCATCCCCCGCCTTTGAGCTTCGATCTGAATACCTTCTTCTGGATAGCAAGTGCAATCGGATTAATCAGGTATGCAAGTATCCCTCCGATTATTACCTCGCTGAAGAATCCTATAAAGACTCCGAGCGCGTCCAATACGACACCGCAGTTCTTCAACAGAAGGTATACCGCTACGGTTATGCATCCAACTACCGAGAGGCAGACAATAATGAATTTCCTGTTGTCTTTCAAATCCTTCCAGTTCATTCCGATAATCCCGTTTCTCTGCTTTTATTGGTCGTCGCTATCGCTGTCATCATCGCTGTCATCATCAGCGAAGTTGCAATCTGATTCAACGCAGTCTGTTCGTGATTCATACTTACCTCAACCCATCACCCATATACAAATGATACCTAGTTTTCTCCAATTATTCAAATATTTTTCCTAAAAACGGGCAATGGAGAGCTGAAGACTCCCGAGAATACCGGCAGTAACACCTGTTTGAAAGTACAAATGCATATATTATGATATAATTCATTTTTGTAATATTAATTCAGGATAAGGAGTTTTGATAAAACGTATATGGACATTACAGCAATAATAGCCGATGAGATCGGCGCGGGACGAGGACAGGTTGAAGCTGCAGTAAAGCTTATTGATGAGGGGAACACGATCCCCTTTATAGCAAGATACAGAAAAGAGGCTACGGGAAGCCTTGATGACGAAAAGCTTCGACTCCTTCATACAAAACTTACATATCTTCGAAATCTCGAGGACAGAAAACAGGAAGTGATCAGTCTTATAGACGAGCAGGGGAAGCTTACCGAAGAACTGAAAGCCTCCATTCTTGCTGCCCAAAAACTGGTTACCGTCGAGGATCTTTACAGGCCCTATAAGCAGAAGAAAAAGACAAGGGCAGACGCTGCAAGAAAGCGTGGTCTTGCTCCTTTGGCTGAGTTCATCTTAAGACAGGATACCGACAAGCCTATCGAAGAAGAGGCGGTAAAATACGTAACCGGAAAGATTCAGCCAGCATCGGATAGCAAGGAAGACGCCATTAAAGCCTCTGAGAAGGAAGTAATCGATGTATCTGCCGCTATAGCCGGCGCATCCGACATCATAGCCGAAGACATATCGGACAATGCAAAATACCGTGAATACATCCGCCGTATTACAGGTGATGAGGGGCGTCTTAGCTCTGCGGCAAAAGATGCTGAGGCGGAATCAGTTTATCAGAACTATTATGAATATGAAGAAGAGATAAAAAAGATTGCAGGACACCGCGTTCTTGCGATTAACCGCGGGGAAGCCGAGAAATTCCTCTCCGTATCGGTACTTGCGCCCGAAGATAAAATCATTGAATACCTTGAAAGCCAGGTTATAACCGGTATCAACCCGCATACTACTCCGATCATAAAATCAGCAATAGCCGATTCATATAAGCGTCTTATAAGTCCGTCCATCGAGCGTGAGATACGGAGTTTTCTCACTGATATGGCTGAAAACGGCGCCATAGAAGTATTTGGAAAGAACTTAAAACAGCTCCTTATGCAACCGCCCATAGCAGGGCAGACTGTTCTCGGATGGGATCCGGCCTTTAGAACCGGCTGTAAGCTTGCGATAGTCGATACTACCGGAAAAGTACTTGATACTACGGTCATCTATCCGACCGCCCCTCATAACAAGGTGGAAGAATCCAAGAAGATATTAAAAAAGCTTATAGAAAAATACAATGTATCCCTTATCTCGATAGGTAACGGTACCGCTTCAAGAGAATCCGAACAAGTGGTGTCGGAACTTTTAAAGGAGATCCCTGAAAAAGTCAGCTACATCATAACCAACGAAGCCGGCGCCAGCGTGTACTCGGCATCAAAGCTCGGAACCGAGGAATTTCCTGAGTTTGATGTCGGACAAAGAAGTGCCGCATCTATAGCAAGACGTGTTCAGGATCCGCTGTCGGAGCTTGTAAAAATCGAGCCGAAGTCAATCGGTGTTGGTCAGTACCAACATGACATGGATCAGAAAAAGCTGTCGGAAACACTTACAGGTGTTGTTGAGGACGCGGTAAATTCGGTCGGTGTAGACCTTAACACAGCATCGTTCTCTCTCCTGTCATATATTTCCGGCATCTCTCCTGCCGTTGCAAAAAACATTGTTGCTTACAGGGAGAAAAACGGACTGTTTCATTCAAGGCAGGAACTTCTCAAAGTTGCAAAGCTCGGTCCCAAGGCGTTTGAGCAGTGTGCGGGATTTTGCCGGATAAACGGCGGAGACGAGGCTCTGGATGCAACGGCCGTACATCCCGAGTCATACATTCCGGCAAGAGCACTCCTTAAAAAGATTGGCTGTAACCTGAAAGATGAGGAAGCAATCCGCTCATTTAGAAAGAGCATCAAAGATCTAAAATCCCTTGCCGAAGAGCTCGGATGCGGAGAGATAACATTGCAGGATATCCTTTCAGAGCTTGAAAAGCCGGCCAGAGATCCCAGAGACGAAATGCCAAAGCCAACTTTACGTTCGGATGTACTTGATATGAAAGACCTCAAGCCCGGAATGAAGCTTAAAGGTACGGTAAGAAATGTCATTGATTTCGGAGCTTTTGTAGATATCGGAGTTCACGAAGACGGCCTGGTTCACATCTCCCAGATGAGTAACAAATTCATAAAACACCCTCTCGAGGTCGTATCTGTCGGAGACATAGTTGATGTGACCGTACTTGAAGTAGACGAAAAGAAAGGCCGTATCTCACTTACGATGCTTGGCGATGAAGCTAAAAGAGACCGAAGTGCAAAACCAAAAGAGAAGCCCGCGCATGATAAAAAATACAACAACAGAAACGACAGCCGGAGTATGGGAACAATGGCTCAGGCTCTGTCAAAGCTGAAACTGTAGCTATTCGTATCCGACACGATATGAACAGCTTGTCTATGCACGTTGCCGGCTAAGGAACATGATCGTTCCGATCAGAATAACTGTTTCCAGAAGCAGCGCTACTATCGGAGTGTCCATAAACCCTACGATCAGATATCCTATGGCGCTGACAACCGCCACAAGTGTTGCGTAGGGAAGTTGTGTCTCAACATGCCGTATATGTTTACAATCCGCTCCGGTTGAAGCCAGAATCGTAGTATCTGATATCGGTGAGCAATGATCTCCGTATACAGAGCCTGCAAGCGTTGCTCCAAGTGCAGGGATCAATAAAGCACCTACGCCATCCGCTTCGCATATCATAGTTACGATCGGAATCAGCATACCAAAGGTTCCCCATGATGTTCCCATGGAAAAGCTCATCAAGGCGGCAATAACAAATATCAGGAAAGGCAGGAATCCCATAGGCAGGCTTGATCCGTTTACGAATCCGGATATGAACACACCCGTTCCGATCAGCTGCCTGCATACACCGCCAAGACTCCATGACAAGATTAATATCAACATAGGTGGTACAATGCTTCCTATCCCCCCGACGATACACTCGATTAATTCCTTCGGTTTCATAAGTTTGCGAGGCAGATATAAGACCATAGCCGTAACCAGTCCCGCGAATGCACCGAGGGATAGACCGGCTGTCGGATTATATCCTATCGCCTCCGAGAAAGTCACTCCTTCAAAGAAGCCACCGACATAAGCCATTCCCAGAATTGCACAAATGACTAATACTACGATCGGAAGGACAAGATCTATGACCTTCCCCTTTGACTCTGGCCTATCTGCTTTAGATACTTCACTCGAGGCTATGCCGGCCGCGTCTGCCTCTGCTTTTTTCATAGGACCGAAATCTCTTCCCGTAATGCTTATTACAAGAACCATAAGAATGGTCATAAGCGCGTAGAAATTATAGGGTATTGTAGAAAGGAATATATTAAATCCGTCCTTTTCGCTTACTTCACTGGCAACTGCAACAGCCCAGCTGGATACCGGTGCAATGATACACACCGGTGCAGCCGTGGCGTCTATTATATATGCAAGTTTTTCCCTTGAGATCCTCAGCCGGTCTGTTATAGGTCTCATTACCGTTCCAACCGTCAGGCAGTTGAATCCGTCATCAATAAAGATCAGGACTCCGAGAAGAGACGTGGCAAGCGTAGCGGATCTTTTGCTCTTTAGTTTCTCTCCCGCCCACTTTCCGTATGCTTCACTACCGCCGGATTTTGATACCAGACTTACGACAGCCCATAACAGCGCCAAGAATATGATCATGTATGCATTATCGGCGATCTTGCTGCTCATCATATCAAAGGTCATGGCAGTAGCCGACAGAAATGTTCCGTCACCTGCATAGGCATAGATCAGCATACCCGAAATTATGCCTATGAATAGTGACGAATACACTTCCTTCGTTATAAACGCCAGTACTATCGCTATGATCGGCGGCAGAATCGAAAGCCAGCCTGTTTCAATCATGACAAAATCCATAAATCCCACCAGTATTTCAAGAGATGCCGCAAGCTACTCCGGTCATTCCTTACAGTAATGCTTTAATACACTCTTCAACCTTACCCATGTCAGCAGTAGGTTCGAATCGTGCTACAACGTTTCCTTCACGATCCACAACAAATTTCGTAAAGTTCCATTTTATATCAGGTTTGGATGCCCAATCAGGATCAGCAGCATTGAACATATTCTCAAGAATCGCTTTTAACTCATGATCATCAAAGCCTTCAAAACCTTTCTGTGCTTTCAGGTATGTGTACAGTGGCAGTTCATTATCTCCATTCACATCCGACTTTTTCATCTGCGGGAATGTCGTATTATAGTGAAGCGTACAGAATTCATGAATCTCCTCATCGCTTCCGGGAGCCTGCGCCCCAAACTGATTGCACGGAATGTCCAGTATTTCCAGACCTTTGTCGTGATAATCCTTATAAAGCTTCTCAATCGGTTCATATTGCGGTGTGAAACCGCAGCCCGTAGCCGTATTGACGATCAGAATGACTTTACCCTTATAATCTGAAAGACTAAGCTTCTCCCCTTTTCCCGTTGTAAGTTCGTAATCGTAAATCATCATTGCATCCTCCTTTACTTGTTCTTTACTATGATTCACCTGTTTCTTTTACTTTCCGTCCAGGAACAGATATAACAACCTGTACAGTTCTTTTGCTTCCTTTTCACTAAGAGCCGAACCCTTCGACGCCATTTTAAGCGGTATATCCTTGCACTGTTCTTTAAGAGCCTCACCCTCTTTGGTTATAGAGATGACTGTGATCCGCTCATCTTCTTTTGAACGTTCCCTTGTCACGTATCCGGCCTTCTCAAGTCTCTTGAGTAGGGGGGTCAATGTCCCTGCATCAAGCCTCAGTATGTCCCCCAGCTGTCCGACATTTACGGTCTCATGCTCCCATAACACCATCATTACAACATACTGGGTATATGTCAGGCCTAACGGCTTAAGGTACGGCGTATAGCTGTTCACGATCTTTCTGCTGCATGCATACATAGGAAAGCATAATTGATTTTTCAGTAAGAGTTGTTCATATTTCTGTGCCATAGTCCACCTCGAGATATAATATTATCTTTTGCTCCATTATATTGCGCGCAATATAATGTGTCAAGCTTTTTCTTTCATGTTGAATAAATCGCAAACCTCGTCCGGCTACTTATAAGTTATTTAACCCGATCAGCGAATGCTCCGACAACCGCATTAAACTCCACCGGCCGCTCTCGTGAAGCATTATGTCCGCATCCGGGCAAAACACACAGTTCTCCGTTCTTTGTCATGGAAAGATACCCATTGGCAGCCTCAGGAGTCCCACTGTCATACTGTCCGCAAATATACAAAATTGGAACATCAATATCGGAGAGAAGCACTGTTGAGTCGTGCCCCTTAAGGGTACCCATACAGGAAAATTCCGAAGGTCCCCACATATATTCATAGACGGAAAAATCCGGGATAACATGGGATGCCGGCTGATCCACAGGAGTTCCGTCGTTGGCGCCTTCTACCCTGCTGTAGAAATTGTCAGAATAAATCTTGTTAACTTTTTCATACTCAGGGGAGTCAAAATCGCCTGAAGCTTCGCAATCCTTTACGATCCGCCAATACTCTTCGCCGTTGTCAAGAGACTTGATCAATCTTTCAGCATCGCTGCACCACCTGTCTACATTAAGAAAGGGTCCGTCGAGAACAATCCCTTTCAGACCGGCAGGCTGCTTTGCCGCAACGTATTCCACGGCCAGCATCGTTCCCCAAGAGCGTCCGCAGATGATAAACTCCTTAAAATCGAAATAATCAACAACTGTCTGAACTTCATTGACGAAGTGATCGATTGTCAGATAGGGCTTCGCCTCATCGGCGGTTGATATCTCGTCTGAGAATGGTGATCCGACGCTTCCAAGCTGGTTATAGATAACAATCGGATGCGTTTCGGCTAGAGCCGTTTGTTTGAAGAAGCAGGAGCCATCTGCACCGGGACCGCCATGAATGAAAATGATAGGTATACCGGGCTTGTCCTTACCGTAATAATGGTAAAGAACCTGTCCTCCGTCTACGGGAATAAGCCCTTCTTCCTGCCCGGCAGGCCAGTTTTGACCATTTGCTGCCCAGTCCTGTGTCTGCACAGTGGGTGCTTTTTTGACCGTGACAGAAAAAGTATTGCTTGCGCATGCGTTACAAAATGTCACGACAATAAGAGAAATTGCAATGATCACAGAAAACCTTAGCTTACCCATATAAAACCTCTTTCATTTCTTTAATCGAAGATATTGCAAACAGTATTGATATCAAATTGATTATACTTACTGTAATTATTCTCAAAAAGACAAAATAATAAATCTACAGGACTCGGAGGAATTATGTTAAAATTGCTTTACTATCCGATCAATGTTAAGTGTACGGCTTATTAGTGGAAAAGGCAATGAGAAAAATAGCGAATAATATAATAATAATTCTTGTGCTGTGCTGTATTATTTTTCAGACAGGATGCACGGTAAAGGATAACCGCTTAGTTACGGTTTCAGAAAGAAAAGTCATTCATGAAGAGGAATTCGGAGGTATATATATTGATCTTTCCATAGATGATTTTAATGCCTTGGGATTTGATTATGGAGATGAAGTAAGTATATATTTTTCGAATGGATATAAGCTTGAGAACATTCCGTATTATAACGGGTATTACACTAAGGCCGGAGAACCTTTGCTTGTCGCCTATCCCGGTTATCCATATATAGAGGCTGCCTTTAAAGACGGTGATTCCTTGTGGACGGTTGCAGATATGGCCGAGGGCGATACAGCCGATATTTCGCTTATCAGTAAAGGGAAATATCTGGGCATACAAAATGCCAGAGATATTCACTATTCAAATGACCGGTCATTATATTCGTCGGATGAGGTTTTTGCTAATTTCAGAAGTGTAAATGCCGGTAATATCTCCAAAAATATACTATACAGATCAGCTTCGCCCTGTGATAACAAATTTGATCGGGCAAAATATGTTGACAAATTAATGCAGGAGGCAAATATCAGGTTCGTCCTTGATCTTGCCGATGACAAGGAGCAGATACAGAATTATATATCCGGTGATGATTTTGATTCACCATACTTTTTGTCTTTGCACGATGAAGAGTATGTTATTCCAATGGCTCTGAATACGAACTTTTCTTCTGTTGAGTTTCATGAAAAACTGGCTTATGGTCTTAGGGACATGTCTGCTCACGAAGGTCCATACCTTATTCACTGCACGGAAGGAAAAGATCGTACAGGCTTTGTATGCATGCTTTTGGAAGCCTTGTGCGGTGCAAGTTATGATGAGTTGATTGATGATTATATGATAACTTATAAGAATTATTATGGCATTACTAAAGAAAGTGATCCCGACAAATACGAAATCATAGTATCAGATGTTTTTCTTCCTCGTTTACAATTCATAACAGGTGAAAATACTGATCCGGCAAAAGCTGACCTTAGCAAATGTGCAGAGGAATATCTAAAAAACGCAGGTATGACAAATAGTGAAATCTTAGAAATCAAGAAGACTCTTGAGCGCAACTAATGCATTGCCTGTACGTCATTGTTGTTTTTTTCTATATAGTGTTTTTAATGCATCGATGTAGAGGTATCCATCCATTCCGTTTATCAGATTGAGATCCAATGCGCAGTATACATGTATCCTGTCCTCCTGCTTTCTCGCAGAGAACAGCGCCGTCTTGTGAATATAGGTGTTGTACGACGGTATACTAATTTCCTCTTCGGGATACTCCTTTCTTAATCTTTTTTGAGCTTTTACTACGGAGGGATTGTATATTTCATTTATAAAAAGTGACTTAAATGCCTCCTTTGCATTTCCGACAAGAGTCGGATACTTGTATCGGTCATCTTCAAATTCAAATTTGGTCACACCCAGCCTTATGGCTTCTCTTATATCGGCTCTTATAAGATCTCTTTGTGTTGGGGATGTTAATGTAGAACCCGGAATATCGTTAATCGGTATTATTGCCATGTTTTTTCTCCTCTGAAACTCTCAATAATTGGGGTTATTCCTGCCTTAATTACAGTATAAACATAATTATAGACATGACAAGGGTTAATACTTATTGATTTATGTTAAAATATACTCATCTATCAGTTCATAACAGCAAATTAGGAATATAGCAGAGGTAATAATTATGATAAGAAAAAAATATGTAATCGTTTTACCTGTTCTGGTTTCACTGATGTTATCGGCATGCACGGTAAACATCAATCTCCAAAAAGCCGGTACAGAGGATGTAACAAAAACAGAGGCAAAAGAAGAATCACATTCCGAAGCAACGCTTGCCCTAAAGCAGATGCTTGATGAGGATCCTAAGCTCATGGATCTTATGAAGAAATCGATCACTATAGCCCATGAGATCAACCCCGATCCGGATACAAATCCGGTCAGCAATGTAGAAGAGTTTTATGATTTTATCGACTGGAATATGAAAGGTCTGCCGTGGAACCTGCTAAAGGATGCGGAGTACCCCACGCTGTACAATCACATCGACCAGAGTGTTGATTACATCTGGTTCCTTGTGGATCAGCCGCTGGATGAACTGAAGGACAAAGGCTACTACTATCCTACCCTGCAATACCATGAACCCATCGCATCCTGGCTGAGAGAATACTCCGATGATTGGGGCGATTTTCTTTCCACAAAAGAAAGTTGGAATGATGAATACTATGAAAAGGTCAAAAAAGATCCGAGCATGAATATGCAACAGGGCTGGTACGGGGATACCAATCAGTGGACCACTTTTAACGAATGGTTCTCAAGGCACCTCGTAGATCCTTCCGTCCGTCCGATTGCCGATACCGAAGTGGTTGCTCCGGCTGATTCATGCCCTCAGGGAATCTGGGTCGTGGACAGCAATGGTGATCTGGTTCAGAAAGAGGGCGTAATCATCAAGTCAGCCAACTTCACTTCGATCGCGCAGTTGATCGGTCCGGATTCCGATTATGCTGACTCGTTTAAGGGAGGAACGCTCACTCATACATTTCTGGATGTGAACGATTATCATCGCTATCACTTTCCCGTGACCGGGACGATCAAAGAAGTCCGCAAGATCCGTGGAACCAACGGTGCGGGTGGTATCACGATCTGGAATCCCGATATAAAACGTTATGTTCTTGAAGACAGTATCCCGGGATGGCAAATGATCGAAACGCGGGACTGCGTTATCGTGGATACAAATGATTACGGTCTGGTCGCAATCCTGCCGATCGGAATGTCGCAAATATGTTCATGCAACTGGGAAGATTCCGTAAAGGTCGGTGCCAAAGTAAATAAAGGCGATCCGATGGGTTACTTCCTTTTCGGCGGCAGTGACATTGTCATGGTCTTCCAGGAAGGCATAAAGGCCGAGCTTGTCTGTCCGGAAAAAGAATCCGGTGACGGATATGAGCATCTGTTTATGGGCGAACCTTACATGACACTTTCAAAGTAGACTATACATCGGTTTGTTTAATTCATATAACGAATCTCGCTATCGTTCGCATTAGGAATATAAATGTATTATAATTAAATGATGATAGAGTATGCTTGCAGGAGGAGAAAATGCAATCAGATTTAGTTATCAAAGAGAATGAATTATTAGATCCATGTAACTATCCTGAAAGCCAGCGCGATCTGGTGAATGATTTTAATGAACGCATACGACGTTTAACGGGTATCATTACCGGAATCGGAAAAGAATATCATACAATTTGGGTCATTAACGCCAATACAAAGAAAATGTATCTGTACCGTTCAACAGGTGAAAATACAAATCGTTATGCTGTGGAACTGGGATTTCGTTTTGATAATTACGACCGTTTTATTGAGGAATATGTAGATCGATTCGTAGTAAGCAACATAGAGAGCATACAGAGAGATGCGAAATTAGATATCGTGTTTTCACGGATCAAGGACGGAGATCTGTTCACGCTTGATTATATGCGCATGGATGATGACGGGAATATGTCCTATCATCAGATGGCTTTCGCGTTGGCAGGGCAACCGGGAGAAACGGATAATCTTATTCTGGCCTTCCGGGATATTGACAAATCCATTCGTAAGCACATTTCCGATAAGCGCTATTTAAGAGAACAACTGGATATCGTGGAGACCTTAAGCCGCGATTACTACAATATATTTAAGATCAATCCCCAGACAGGAGATGTTGTGATCCTGAAGCTTGACGGCTATGTCACAAAAGGTATGGAGGGTGCGGGCGAAAAGATATATTCTTACGATGTGCTCTATAAACAGTATGTGAAGGATCGTGTGTATTCTGAAGATCAGGAGTGGATGTATGATGCCATATCTTTGGACACGATTAAAAGCAAGCTTTTGGATAATCCTGAGTATGTTTCAAGTTACCGCGTTATGGATAAAGGCGAGGTGCATTATTATCAGTTTACGTATATTCCCATCAACGCCAATATTCCCACCAGCGATATGCTGGCCGCTTTTAAGAACGTAGACGATATCGTGGCTTCGGCAAAAGAGCGCCAGAATCTTGAGATCCTGGCAAGCACCGATATAATGACGGGTATTCTCAACCGCGGCAGCGGCGAACGAAAAGTGACCGACGCTATGGCAAACAACAAAACGGGAATGTTCTGCATCTTGGATGTTGACAATTTTAAGGATATCAACGATGACTATGGCCATAATGTCGGTGATAAGGTGCTCCGTGGAATTGCGGATGTATTAAAACTAATCTTTCGAGATGAGGATATCATCTTCCGTTTGGGCGGTGATGAATATGCAATATATGTTATGAATTTAAATGATGAAGAAGCCGGTAAGTTGGTAATGGATCGCGTCTTTAAGGAAATTGCCAAGCTGGATATTCCGGAGCTTGGGGGCAGAGAAATCTGTGTCAGCGCCGGCGCTGTGTTCTTCAAAGAAGGCGATAAATGTTCTTTCGAGGAACTTTATAAACTGGCGGATAGCGATGTATATGAGAGTAAAAAGATCAATGGAAGCGCGTTAACTTGTCCGACATCCATTCCTTAAGAGCCGTAGCATCTCTTTTCACCCAGTTCATTCAAAAAAGCATAATACTCTCATAAAAATCATCATTTTCCTCTGTGTTTTTCCTTTTTCCTTTGCTGCTTAAGTTCAAACATCCTCTTTGCCTCGGCCATTTTTTGCTCGCGGCTTTTTGCCTTTCGCTCCAGTTTGTTTTGCTCAAGCTGCATTTGCAATGCCTGTTGCGATTTTGTTCCGATACCCGTGTTATTAAGCTGCTTTCTCACATTTCTCTGACGCCGTTTCGGATTGTCTGCCTTATGTTTTGTTTCGACCATGATGTCCGGACTAAATCTCAATTCATGATATCGTCTCAGGACAAAATCCCACAAATCGTAATCTTTCGGCTCTGCACCGAATGTAACCTTACATACAGACATTTTTCCTTCCGACAGCCGTTCAAACACACCTACCCAGAACGGATCCTCGAAGTAAACCGTTAGATTGTCGTTGTACTTTTCATAACTGTTCATTCCATGTACCTAAACATCCTTTCAGATGTCGTACGCACTCTTGATTTGTTTTGCCACGCAGCCAAGGACAATCAGATCAATAGTGGACATTTTACTTCCTCCTATATCGGGAATCGCTATAAAGTATAGTACTATAATTTATAGTATTCTGTCAACATGCTTTAAGATTAAGAGCTCTGATTATTACCTTTATCTGATACTGTCCTTTTTCCTGTTTATGACATTGCAGTCTCCGATCAGTTATTGAACAATTGTCCCGGCAGATGGTGTTTTTCTTTTGCAGGAAAGAGCGCATCAAATTTCTCAAATTCCTCCGGTTCGTTTATTGCGACCATATATCCCTCCGGAGGTGTGTACTCTCCTGTTACCCCATTCAAATATCCGGGTATCAGTTCCTTTCCGAGAAAGAATGATGCATCCTCTCCTTCCGGAACGTCGTGATATCGTATATTGTAACTGCTTGCCGTGACAAATCCGCTCTTTCCATAGAAATCAATATTGCCTTCAAAGAATACAGCTCCGTATCCAAGTTCTGCTGCCCTTTCAAGGCAGTAATCCAGGATCTTTTTACCATATCCCTGTCTTTTATACTCAGGTGCTATACATATGGGACCCATGGCCATTATAGGGATATCCCTGCCATCATCTGACTTGATGGCTGTTTTTACAAACATGTTCTGACCTATGAGTTCTCCATCCTTTTCCATAAGGATATCCAGCTCTTTCACAAAGGCCGGATCATTTCTGTACCTGTGCATCACATAGTGCTCCTGGCATCCGGGGCGGTATACATCCCAGAATGATTCCCTTATAAGGTTTTCAACTGCTCTATGGTCCTTTTCTTCTTCTCTTCTGAAAGTTATACTCATTTCTTCTTCCACCTTTCCTCAAAGTCTTTTGTGATCTTTTTCAGATCGCGCCTGATCTTTTCATTGTCTTTAGCATTCGCATCATAAAGCTGGATTGCAAGTTGGAGTGATGCATACAATAGTATCGCGAGATTATGGGCTCCAAGATCCCTGGCTTCACTGTTCAGCTGTCCGTTTTTTATCATCACCCGGAAAAGATCCTCTGAATACTTCACCGGTCCCGATGAGAGCATATCCCGATAAAGCTTTTTCATCTCATCATTCCTGTACTGCTCCAGTGTTATCATTCTCCTGAAGTACAGGGCAAATTCATTTTCGGTCCAGTAAGTATACTGTTCGTTAACGAACCCGCAAAGATCTTCAAGCGAAGTATTCTCATAACTTTCGGCATCTTCCTCATATTCTCTGACCGGTACATTCGTTTCTTTGGCCTGCTTTTCATCCTGCTCGAACATTTTCTCTATGATGCTGTCAAAAATCTCCTGCTTACTTGTATAGTGGCGGTATAGTGCTCCCTTTGTGATACCCAGTTCACTGGCGATCATACTTGTGGATACCGCCTCAAAGCCACGCTCCGCAAAGAGCTTTAATGCAGTCAGCATTATTTCTTCTTTATTTGTTTTCATCCTTCACTTCCTATAGTTTCTATAGCAAAAATAAACGACCGTTTACTAAATTGTAAACGGTCGTTTATTTTTTGTCAAGACATATAATAGAACTTTACTATTGCGAATCGTTAGCGGGAGACTCCTCCTAATTACGTTATCTTATCATCAATGACACGTAATCATACGGTTATGCATCCTGCCGCTGACAGGGCAAAAGCGATAAATTTCTTATTCTCTTTTAAGGCCTTCCATATAAACTCCGTGTTTTTGTTTTGCAATACGTATCCTCTTATTTAAACAGTTCCCGAAAGTCGGTCAGATTTCTATCACTGTATATGTATCCCTTATTTTCTTGGATTCATAAAGTGCCTTATCGGCAGTTCTTATCAGATTATTAACAAGCTCCGTTCCGAATGCGGCACCGAAGCTCATGGTTATTCTGATCTCGGGATTGTTTTCCAAGGTGATCTTTCCAAGCTCAGACTTTAAGAATGATAGTTTTCCTTCCAGATCTTCTCTTGTTATAGCGAAAAACACTATCATGAACTCATCTCCGCCGTAGCGAATTACCACATCATCCTTACGAACCGACTGTTCAAGCAACTTGGCTACTTTTTGGATCGCTTCGTCACCTCCCTGGTGACCGAAGTTGTCGTTGATATCCTTAAACAGATCGATATCGGCCATAACAACAGCCTGGCATGGTTCATATACGAGTTTTTCATCCAGGAACTTTCTGTTGTGGATCTGCGAAAGAGAATCTATATATATCTCAGTCTCAAATTCCGAAATCTTTTTCTGCTGCGCCAGACTCTGGAGTTTTGCATCAGTTGTATCCTGGCAGCCGTAAACGATGTGTGCGATGCTTCCGTCTTCGTTCCGGTCACCGACCATAAAGATCCCGTCATACCACCTATGTGCGCTCTCACTGTAAAACTCCATGCTTGTCGATCCATGCTTTTCAATAGAAGCAAGAATGGCATCCTTGTCAAGCCAGTCATATAACATTTGGCGGAAGCTCTCAGCCACTGATGCGGCAACAATATTTCTAAGAAAGACAATGGCGTCCGGATCCTTCGGAACTGCCTCCACATACTCATTGGTACTGATCATGCGGTAACTCATATCGGTTACATCTATAAACAAGGAGAAATTGAAGACCTTGCCTAAAGCCTCAATAATCTTTAAGTATTCCTCCAGTTCCTGCTGTGCAGTGATATCGCGATAGCAGCCCATGTATATCTCCAAAGAGCCATCATCGGGACGTCTGATAAATCTTCCTGCTCCCGTAACCCAAATTATGCCGCCGTCCTTCTTCTGCATACGATATGTGGCATGAGTGATATCCGGCAGATCCCGGTGTATTCGGACCGAATCCCAGAACAGTTTTACGATTGCGTCGCGCTCTTCCGGGACAAGAGTCTTCACCCAACTTTCAAATTCGTTAGGCAGATCCTCAAGTCCATCGTAGCCAAGCATCTGTCTGGTCTCTTCATTGAACTCAAAGCTCAACATGTTCTCATCTCGATCAAACGTGCAAAAATACATGCCCGCTTTCATTCCTTTGGCGAACATATCCTCTCGGAACTTGGCGATCCGGTATTTACTGTTCGCCTCATCGATCCTCCGGTTGCACTCGATTATAAGTTCATGCATCTCCTCCGGATAATCTTTGACATCAAACAAAAGCGACACATCATCCACCGCAGCACTCGCCTCTGCGGCAAACTGTCCTACACCATGGTCTATGCTTTCTGCTATTTCATTCTTTTCCATTGTTTTCCCTGTATGTATGTTTTATTATTTGTTCTTCGATATGATCGACAACCATATGTGCATTATATCACTTTTCGAATCAAATTGATCATATCTGCCAAAAAGGTCTGTCACGGCGGCCTTTTGACCCGGTTGTTTTCTCTCAGTTATTCCAAGGCAGCGGCTTTTCTCCTGTATTCGCGTGGAGAACAGCCCATATACTGCTTGAACGTTTTACCAAAATAACTGTCGGATGCAAATCCGCATTCCTCTCCGATAACGGATATGGGCTTGGCCGTCATCCTAAGCTCATCTGCCGACATACGGACTCTGTACTGATTAAGGTAATCCATCGGAGTATGTCCTATCTGTCTCTTGAAGCAACGTGTACATTCACGCGGACTTATCCCGGCAGACGATGCAATCTCCTCAAGATATATTTTTTCCGAATAATGATCATGAACATAGTTCATCATCTGTTTCATCCTCTGGCTGTCTGTAAGATCGGTCTTTTTTGCTTTTTTCCTAAACTCTTCCGTTTCCTCAAGAAGTATCAGCCACAGTTCCGATAATGCCGAGCGAGACCGTAGTTCATATCCGAAATCTTCCTCCTTAAAGTAATTGACTATTTCATCTATCAGTGTCATCATTCGCAGCCCCGCCTTATCTTTGGGACGTATCAGAAAACAATCAAGTTCCCTGCACAGCGTAACAGGATTAACATACTTTTCTTCAAAGACGCTTCCATATTCTCCGATAAGGATCGATCTGTCAAAGAAAAAAGTGTAGCAAGTCTTGTTTTCCGGATCGTCTTTCCAACTGACAGTATGAAGCACGCTGCTGTTAACAAATGCAGCCTCGCCGCAGTTCAGCAAGGCTGTTTGATTCGGCGTCTGAAAAATCATTCCGTCCTGAAGCGGAATGGTCAGTTCGAAAAACTCATGCCAGTGCCACCTGGCACTTCCCCCGGTCATCCTGGCAAAGTCAGTATACTTGATAACAAAAGGAAATTCTTTGCTCGAATGAATATCCTCTCGATTGTCTTCGTCTGTCAAAAAGTTGTATTCTACGATCATATTTTTATACTACTCCGGATTCTTTTCGAAATTACGGCACTTAGTGATGTCTATATATTTATATTTTCTGTCCGTTTACATACTTATATCTCTCGGTCCATAGTATTATCATATAATCAGGAAGAATGAATTACAAGTATCCAGCCCATAAATCCAGCAGCAAAAAGGAGGTATTGATATGTTAAATTACGCAGTAAAACTTGATTCAATTAAAGACCTTGTAGAACTTAAGAAACTCGCTGACAGATTCGATATCAACGGAAAGATAAACCAGAACGGATTCCACGGAGATATGCGATCGGTATTCAGGAACATTATCTATCTTCCGCTTGATGAGGCCACATTAGAGATCGATGATTACCGTGAATCGCAGATTGGGTATATTTCCGAGGCAATAAACAGGCTTTCGGCATGATCCCCCTTAGCAAACCGGATGGGAAGAGAACGGTTCTCAAACCGTTCTCTTTTCCTTTATATTCTTATACGCTGCCGTTATCTATCCTTATCAGATCAGTTCTCATTTTTTCTAAAATTTGCGAGTCAACAAGCCACCTTGCAATATCAATGATCTTTATCCCTGCTTGGACTAAATCCCCTTTGTGTGATTATCCGGTATATAATGCTAGAACATACCGATAAAAAAACCTAATAATACAATGATTCCGATTACAGAAAGAGCAAGTAATGATCCATATATAATTATCAGGACCAAGCTGAATCTGTTTTTATACTTAACTCTTGATATAATCGCAAGAACCCAAGCTGCAATATAGGATGCAATATCAAGCGGTATCATCACGCCGTAGGCATCAGCTGTTGCTCCCGAAATGTCCCCGCTCATAAATCTTCCGGCGATCAAAAAAATAACTATTGGTGCCAAAAACATACAAATCAATGAAATGACGCATCCAGGCTATAAAACAGAACCGGCCTGTCTGCATTTGCAATGTGCATTTTTTGCACATTGCTTTCTTTTTCCAACTCACCGTCTCTAAAACATTATTCACGGGTCATTTTACAAATCCGTAAAGGTTAGTTCAATACAATTCTAACCCATATATCAATGAAAAATGTCTAACTACTATTTTGAGAGCGATTCTCATATTGTCCCACCTTTTGTCCCACTTTTGGAGGTGGGACAACACAAATCCTGACAAAACGTGACGACAAATGTCGAACATCCAGCGGGCACGCAAACCCGCATGGTTACTGCATTTCCGGACAATAAAATAGCACCTGACGATGTCAGATGCTATCTGTCAAAAAACTGCAGAAAAAAAAACTCTGAGTACGGTTTTTGATATGCTCCCCATATGGTAGACACAGGAAAAACCCAAAATCTATCATAATGAGGAGCATATTTATGTCAAAAAGAGCGTTTAGTAAAGAGTTTAAGTTGGGATTGATAAAAGAACACGATGA
>Ga0256407_10004303_pt1 | contig 23997 bp, 25 predicted proteins | sample RumenRJG_04DNA_FD_193489 | JGI IMG/M metagenome (GOLD analysis project Ga0256407, IMG submission 193489) | Bovine rumen microbial communities from Lethbridge, Alberta, Canada - RJG_04 | ecosystem: Host-associated > Mammals > Digestive system > Stomach > Rumen | place: Canada: Alberta... | reverse complement strand
ATCCAGCAGTGTGTAAGATGTTCCCTTTAACAAGTTCACAAAATCATCTCTTGTCATGTTTTTCTTGGCCAATACAAGCACCTCTTTATGTTCCGGGTCGGCTGTTGCCCAAAGCTGTCCATCCGAATTTATCGCATTCTCTACTTTTCTGACACACCCGCTGCACACCATACCGTCAACCTTAAGTGTGTATTGATGCGGATAATTGGATCTTTTCCGATCCGACACACGAATCTTCTTATCCGGTACTCCGGAACCTCCGCAACAGGACCCTCCGTATCTTATGGTACGGTATATCCGAACAGTTGCTATACACATTAGTGAGATAATTATAAGAACAATGGCAGCATTTACCATACGTTACCCCTGTTGTTTTTTGATTTAGGAGGTTAGCTTCTGCTAACCGGTTTTTAGTATAATTAGCTATAGCTAACTTGTCAAGGGGGATTTACTTATAGACTTATTCTGCGAAACAAATCGGCCTAGTAATATATTCTGTTCGTTGTTGAGAACTCTCCAAGCAATCCGGCACCGAGCAAAGAAAAGAATACTATCACAAGTATTATCAGAACTATGATCAGAAAACAGAAATATGATCTCGCAAAATTCTTAAGATTGACGTTCTTCGCCGCAAACGAAAATACAATCAAAAGAATGAATCCGACAATGGGGATCGAAAACAAAAGCTCGTAACCGAAATAGCCCCACATCGAGATCGGTTTATACTCCGACGGAATTGCCGAACCGTAAAAATTATTATCTGTACTCATCATTTCCCCCTTTCAGCCATTAGGAAAGATATATGCTAACAATAAAATTATATCACAGAAAACGTTAATATATAATCATTATTATGTCTCAATTCCAACGGCGAACTTGTAGAAATGCGAGAATCTTCCGTTATTGAGTGATTTTACGATATCCGTACCGTTACAGCGCCCCGAGCAAATAAAGCTGTCGCATTTTGAAAGCATATAGAGAGCATAGAAATAGTTGATCGTGGTGTCTTCGAGCTTTTCTTCATACATTCCATCCGCGTGTTCCTTCTCATAAACGGATAATATCTCATTCTGACGAAGATCCGACAGTTTCAGTCGTTCCTGGGAAAGAGCGACCACATGGTTGCCAAACTCGCTGCGCATATACTCGAGCGCATCCTCATCCTCCGTTGCAAGAAAAACTCTCTCAAATCCGTATTTATCCACCCATTCGTGGATGAGCGGCGCCATCTGCGATGCCGATGCCATCATCCTGTCGCCGGTCATGCCGGATGTAATATAATCCGTTCCGCGTATCATGACTCCAAGCACCTTCTCATCACCAAACAGTGCGTCATAGTATTCATCCATATCGGCCCTGAATTTCGATGTTAATATTGATTCATCAACGGAATGCGGTATCCCCTTTAGAAACTTGGTCTTTGACAGCGCCATAAAACTCGGGACGACAAGCGTGTTATCATCCGTAGCCTTGTCGTCTTCAAGGTCGAGTGCAAAATACTTCATAAGCTCGTCCACCCTGAACTTACCGAGGTATCCGTTTCCTTTATGTACGAATTTCAGACCGAATCTTCCGAAGCCGATCCTGTAGCGCACACAATATGAAAGTATCGCTCCGATCCCGGCCCAGTCTTCGATCTCTACGGTAATATACTTAAAGCGCGAAAGGTCTCTTCCCGCCAGAACCCACTGCAAAACGAACACATTGTGAAATGCGTACGTGCTGCTTAACGTCCGAAATCTCCCGTCTTCTATTCCGGATGCCAGTTCTTTTTGTATATACAGAATTGTTTCTTTATCAAAATCCCCGGGCAGCCGATCCTCTATGTGTAATCGTTCATGTTCAGGCACAAAATATAATATTCTGCGATCCGTACAATAAACGTCAATATCGGTGACGGACAGTACTACTTTTGTCAAAGCAACGGTGTACTCATTCAATTCTTCGAACAACATGTTCCTTACACCGTCAAAGAACCCGAGCCAAAGCGTTTTGGTATCGTTTTCATCATAAATACGATAGCTCGCCATAAATGGTGGCTTCTGATACTTGGGATAACTGTCCAACGGCTCCAGATCATCATTGTTGTCATAGTAGACTATGTCAAAATCATCACCATTAGGGTTTGTTACATGGAATCTCTCCATGCTCTTCGGATCCTCCCGTAGAGCCTCATGAAACAGCCCGGGAGTAAGCTCTAATGATTTGCATTGTGCATTGTGGTCGTATTCTTCTATCTTAAACAATTTGATTCCTCATGCTTTCTTTATGTATTTTGCAATGTTCCCTGTATGAGGCCCGGGCAAATCACATGAGTGGCGCCGCGACCCTGAGGATACTGTCAAGAATACGACGTGGCATGCGATTGTTGATATTCTCAGGCATTTGCTCCTTGCAGTCCTCAAGCGTCTTTTGATAATCGTTTTTCAGTTTTTCTATGATGTCAGCCTTATAGAATATCGATTCACATTCAAAATGCAGGAACAGGCTCCTGTAATCTAAGTTTACCGTACCGATCCCGGCAACCTTGTCATCTGCAAGAAACGCCTTGGCATGTACAAAGCCCGGCTTATACTCGAATATCCTGACTCCCCCTTTTATCAGCTCCATGTAATAGCTCCTGCCGATCCTTTGAACAAGTTTCGAATCGGAAACCCCGGCTGTAATGATCCTGACATCAACTCCCCTTTGCGCTGCTCTTACAAAGGCTTCAAGAAGCGTATCTCCCAGCATCAGATAAGGCGTATAGAACCATACATATTCAGTTGCCTGAGATAGTATGTCTGCAAACAGAACATTGCTCGTATGTTCATCTCTTACGGGCGAATCATAGTAAGGAATAATAAATCCGTTTTCATGATCCAAGTCACCACCTTCAGACGCCGGAAATGATATATGCTCCTTAAGGATCGTGTCTCCTGAAAAAGCGTTCCAGAATTCCACAAACATATATGTATAGCTTCTGACGGCCGGTCCCGTGATCCTGAAGCCGATGTCCTTCCATATGCCGTAAGGATGGATTTCATTTACATATTCATCTGCCATGTTCAGACCGCCACTATAGGCGATGCGTCCGTCTATGACAGTGATTTTCCGGTGATCCCTGTTATTAAGCCTCGCCGACACAAACAGAAGCGGATTGAATGCGATACATTTGATCCCTTTCTGCTTTAATCCGACTATATCTGCATAAGAATATTTGGAAATACTGCCGAGATCGTCAAAGATTATTCTCACATCAACACCGGCAGCCGCTCTTTGAGCAAGGATTCCCGTCAGGGTATCCCAAAACTTCCCGCGCTGTATGATGAAGTATTCCATGAAAATATAATGTTCTGCCGCATTCAGGTCTTCGACCATATCGGCAAACATTTCCTCACCAAAGGAATAGTAACTTGATCTGTCGTTATAATATGCAGGAAATCCTGTCGTCTTTGTGATATGCCGAATCGTCTGATAGAGCCTGCGATCTTCTTTTGCTATCTCTTCGATGCAGTTTTTATCTCCGACTACATCCTTGATAGGAAGTGCTTCGGATGCTTTTTTGAGCTTTTGCTTCAATCCCTTTCCGCTTCTCTTATTACCCATTAACAGGTAAATTATGGTTCCAAGGATCGGCATAACAAGAATAAGAACAACCCAGACAAGCTTATATGATCCTTCATCCCGCTTAGACACAAGCCCCAGCACAACCAATACAGCTATAACATAAAACGCTGCGCCGATAATCTCTCTTAAGCGCCCGTTCATGAGCTTATCCAGATCGCTAAGAAGGGCAATATACCATGCAATCTGCAGAGCAACCGCAGGCAGCACCACAAGGATGCGTCCAATGATTTTCTTCATCCCGGAGTAACCTCTATCACTTCTTCCCCGTCGATCCTGTAATCCTCAAGTCTTACACTCTTAATCCCAAGATCTTCATAGGTATTGAAATAATACGTATTCGTCGCAGATGAAAAACCACCGGTATATATGGTCTTTTCATAATTTCCATCCGACATCTGCGATGCGCCGTCTATCATGGCAACACTTGCCAACGTATGAAATAGCCTTGATACATTTTCCTCTTCGGTAGACTTCACGGGATAATGAGTATTATGATATGCAGCTCTGACAAATCTGGATGTAGAATAATAATCTCCCGGTATCCCCCGCATCAATGATCCGGCACCAAAAGGCTTCATCTCGGCATCCTGCCATTTAACACTACCCGGCATACCGCTATCCGTATTCATATAGTTACGAAGATTCTCCCTATGCCACTCGAATCCCGGCTGATTAGTCAGAACATCAACATCGTCATTAAAAACTTCCATTCCATTCTTCGTATATTCAACAACGATACTTCGATCCTTATCTCCGATGATCCAGTGAAGCATGGAAACCGAATAATGCTCATTAACAGGCTTGGCCACTATGCAAACATCTTCTAACGCCTGCTCCACATCATCCACCGATTGAAAATTCATAGCCACCCATAGAGGGAATTCGTAAGCAGCTATATTTATTTTTCCCTTAACAGGTGTTTCCTCATACTGCGCATAACCGGGAAAATTCAGTCCTGCAACCGCAAGTCCGGCCTCATTGCCACAGTCAAAATAAAGAGGAGTTCTTTCTGCAACTATACCCATACCGATGAGCGCATATTTCGACGACTGCTCACCGAGAAATGCGGAGTTAAGCGTATATTTTCTCGGGGTGATCAGAACCTTCTGCCCAAAACCCACAGACCAGTCAAGATTACGCCCAAAGTACATATTTCCTTTATTATCACTAAATCTGACGCCGGAACACATAGATTAGCAAAGTCCTTTCCTAAATTTAGTTTGAAATTATTCAGTAGCATTAAGAGCCCTATAACGGCAACAACTCAAGTAAGAGTTTTACAAAAAATACAGCGAGTACAATGATAATGACTATCTTGGCTATCCCTATCCCCTTTTTCTGGAATCCTATAGCTCCGATATAATTCCCCGCTATATTAAAAAGACCTGCGATCAGTCCAAGTCGGACAAGGATCTGGCCGTTAACCAGAAAGACCGCGAGCGCGGCAAAATTCGTCGACCAGTTTATCGCCTTTGTAAGGCCGTTAGCCTTTCTTATGTCCATTCCCACTAGTCCGGTCAGAAGAAGTATTAGAAACGTTCCCGTTCCCGGACCATAAAATCCATCATAGACGCCTATCACGAATGCTATCAGGGAACATAGTGCTGCTGAAGTACCAAACGAAAGCTGCTTATGGGCAGAAAGCTCTCCCTTTCGGGTAAGAACATACAACGCTGTTAACGGTATTATCACAAGTAATATAAGCTTAAGTACCCTGTCGGACATCATAAGGGCGATATTGGCACCTATGGCAGATCCCGCGAGCGCACACGGTACACTAAAAGCCGCCAGCTTCCATTGTATATAATCGCTTTTCGCATATTTTACCGTGGCAACGGAAGTTCCCATAAATGCACTCATCTTGTTTGTAGCTATACATTGATGGACAGGAAGCCCCGTTATCATATAAGCGGGAAGCGACACAAGACCGCCGCCTCCCGCAACCGCATCAATATATCCCGCAATAAACACAAGCGGACAGATGATCAGGCACTCACGAAGCATTCTTTTTTGCTGCCTTCTTTCTCTCAAGATTAGATACTATAAGAGCACATGACGCATCCCCTGTGATATTGACCACTGTTCGTCCCATATCAAATATCCTGTCCACACCGGCCACAAGTGCTATTCCGTCAAGAGGAAGTCCTACAGATGCAAGCACCATTGCAAGCATTACCATTCCCGCTCCTGGAACACCGGCTGTTCCGATAGAAGCAAGGGTTGCCGTAAGCACGATCGTTACCATCTGTGAAAAACTCAGATTGATACCGTAACATGCGGCTATAAATATTGCACAGACTCCTTGATAGATCGCGGTTCCGTCCATGTTTATCGTCGCGCCAAGAGGAAGGACAAATGATGTCACCTCTTTATCTGCACCCATCTTTTCACACCCTTTCATGTTGATGGGAAGTGTGCCTACACTCGAAGAGCTCGAAAATGCGAATATCATCGCGGGCAGTTGACCTTTTATGAAATCCAGTGGTTTCATTCCGCCAAAAGTCTTTAACGCAAGCGAATATACAACGAGCATGTGCGTTAAGTAGCACACATATGCGGTGAGCAGTACCATCGCAAGAGATCCGAGTATAGCGGAACCGTTTGTCGCTACGACCGGACAGATCAGGCAGAACACACCGATCGGCGAAAGCTTCAGTATAAGTTCCATACACTTCATAAACACTGTATTGAAAGCGTTGATACCCTTTACCGCGGGAGCAGCCTCATCGCCCACAAGTATTATCGCAAATCCTATGAGTAGCGCCATTACGATAACCTGAAGCATAGTAGCTTCCGATAACGGTGCCACAAAGTTTGAAGGGAATATTCCCACCACAGTATCCATGAACTGTGTGGTATCCGCTGCCTGATAAGCCAGATCCGATGTCTCGAGTATCGGGAAAAACCCTTTGAAGAGATTACCTCCGACAAGTCCGATCACTATTGCCAATGCCGTTGTGCAAAGGTAATAAAGTATCGTCTTGAAACCTATTGATCCGACCTTCCTTATATCGCTCATAGAAATGATGCCGGACATAATGGAAAAGAGAACTATCGGAACAACTATAAACTTGAGCAGATTTAAGAATATTGTTCCCCAAGGCTTGATATACTCGTCTGCTATCTCGGTGTGACCCTGAAGACAAAGTCCGGTGATTATTCCGAGTACAAGCGCAACAAATATCTGTGTTGCAAGTGGTAAATGTTTTTTTGTCTTTTCCATAACCATCTCCCCTTTCTGAGTGATAAATTTTTAGTCTACATTATTATATCAGATTTTTTGTCTTATCTCTCTGTTTTCCGGACAACACTCAGAACAGATTGTCTATATACTCCGTAAGTGCCTGCCTGTCGTAAAAATCGTTCATCTTGGCAATGGGAAAGTCAGGTGTCTCCCTCGGGGCCACTGATGCGAATTTGTCCTTTTCCTGCATTAAAACGCGACAGACTATGCACCCATTATGCATTTCTTTGTACCTCATTGTCCTTACTTCTTTGAAAACATATTAACGCGATTATCGTTACATATACCGCTGATAATACAACATAGAACCATATATCCACCTGTAAAAAACAATACAGAAAATTAAAGCAGAAATGGATCACGATACCATAAAGAAGGTTGTCATTCTTTTCCATGAAATAGTTCATTATAAAGCAAAGCCCCGTCATTACAATGACATTGGACAGAATGTATGGAATCATCTGTATTCCCATGTAATCCGAATCAACAAACCAGAGTATCGCGTGCCAGAATGCCCATATAACGCCCTGAACTACAGATGCCTTGAAGAAGCTGTACTTTCCGTTAAGGTAAGGGCGAAGATACCCTCTCCATCCGGATTCCTCTCCCGTTGGACCTGTCGTTATCGAGAGCAAGAGCGATGCCCAAAACGGATATGTTCCAAGACTCCAGTATTCACCATATGGTCTGCCCTGCATCAGCGATAATACGAAGACGGAAATAAGCGTCGCAGACAGAGTGATGATGGCAGAGATCCCAAGTGTTACCGCGCTTATCTTTCCGCCAAAGGCTTTTTGGTAAAACTCACTGATTGTTCTGCCTGGGCAGAAATACTTAAATCCCATCAGCAAAACTATGGTCGGTGCCCACGCGCATACGTTTGACAGTATTCTCATGACAATCGGCGGACAGTGAAATACCATACTTGCCGTCCCACATAGTCCCAACACCATAAACCAAAACACAACATAACTTAAGATCACATACTTCTTAACTTGTTTTTCCATATCGGTCCTCCTTACCGACAGTATGTCGGTATGATCTTCAAATAATAGGGGCCTTCCATGTCAATGGTAGGTCCCGCTTGTTAAACTAAACCTTTATGAAACTCCTCAGAAAAATCGTATCAGTGACTTTTCCAGACTTCCCTCCCTTGCACCGATCATTTTTTCTATATTGTAAATATATGCTTTGCCCTTTTTCTTTTTCTGCCCGGGAGTAAGGTTTTCATTGTCATCGAATGCGATATTTCCGTAGATCGTGATCATCTCGGCAGCTTCCTGAGGATACTTTGTACTAAAGATGCCGCTTTTATTCCCTTCAGTTATCAGCTGTGTAATCAGCGGAACAACTCCGTTTATCAGGCGTTCCTGCATCTTTTGATGCAGCAGGGCATTTTGAGGTTTATGCATCTGATCCATGATTTCATCCCTTGCGCCGCTTTCTACCCTTAAGGAATAAATAACTCCCGTCAGCCTTTTAAGAATAGGGCGATTCTTGTCTTCAACAATAGTTACGGCACGGTTTATCCCCTCCCGGGTCATCCTGTCAACTAATGCATCAAGGATTTCTTCCTTGGAATCAAAATGATGATACAGGGTTCCTCGGGCTATTCCAATCTTCGATATGATATCGTTTGTGCTCGCATTATCATATCCTTTCTGGGCAAATAACTCCTCAGCGACATCAAGTATTTCTTTTTTTCTTTCCTCGGCAGTCTTTACTGTTCTCATATCTTACCCGATCAATTTTCTATCCACCGACAGATTGTCGGTTGCTATTATATTTCCTTCTTGCTTATCTGTAAAGTCCTTTCTCGCACCACTGTTCTGATGGACTATAGCCATAAGAAAACGGCATGGTTTATACGGCTCTAATGCAGTTAAGTGTTTTCCATACATCCGCGATAAAATCTCTTTATACTATACCTCTACGGCTTCGTCCTTCCTCTGTCTCATAAGAGTTCTATAGTATTCACTTCTCGGATTATTCCAAAAGAATCCATGTCCGGAATACTCTCCGCTTAAGAAGTCTTCCATGTGTTGTAATGCTTTGCTTTCCATTTCCTGTGCCGATTTAGCAGAACGAAGGATTACCTGATCGTCAGTCTTAAGCTTTTTAGTCCAATTGTTTTCGTGATCAACCCCGGGATCTTCACCTGTTACAGGTTCTGTCTCCACATCCTCTTCCGTTTCAGATGTTGTTCCGCCATAGAATCCGTTCGATGCCACATCAAGTGCTGCCTGTGAAGCTGCTACAGATTTAAGTTCAGCCGGAGCATCCGCCGCCGCATTAAGTGCAGCCTCCTGCTGCTGTTTTATCATTTCACGAAGCCTCTCCCGAAATGCTTCTATGAACTTATCGATACCTTCCAGCATCTTATCCCATTCATCATCAGACATTGTCCGCCAGTCATCCGGATCCTTAAGATCCTGCGATGTCACCTTATTGTTTTCCTCAAACAGAGCCAGAAGATCAGCAGCTGTGATTTTCTCCCCGGTACTCACCTTTTCAAGAGTAGTCTTTGAAGCTGACAAAGCTTTTGTCCAGTTCATCTTCCTGTTCATTATGTTTTCAAGGCTGCCGAAATCCATTCCATCTGCAGGAGATATAATCTTTTTCATCTCGCTCCAGCTTCCCCAGGTGCTATTAACGCCTTCACCCAGATAGTCCTTGTATTCGCAGTATGCGAACATCTCGACCGCTGTCGCATTCCTCGGGTCAAAGTTTGAAAGGTTAACATCTATGGATTCACTGTCGCCGCCACCCTTTGCAACATTTACTCTTATGATCACATCATCTGATCCCGAAGTTGTTACAAGAGAAGCTGACATGCCGTATCCCATCATACCGGCATTTGCAAAACCTATTCCCAGAGGTGTAAGCTCTTCCACAGCATCCTCGTCATCTGCATTTATCTTTTCGCTCGATAAGGATTCACTTATCTTTTCAGGGATTGCAGGTAGATCCTCCCCGTCCATGTTTTCGATGTCGAGAGTCAGCAGCTGGAACTTAAACGGGCCAGTAACCGATTCGATCCCCGCTCTGACATCCATGATCCTTCCGATCTCATCGAGAAGCCTGTTAGCACAGTCAATCATTGACTGTACTCTGTCAAATATGCTTGTATTTGCAAAATCACCAAGAAGACCGAAATAATTACGCTTCTCAAGGATATCATCAGTCTTGAAGTAGTCATCGGCCAGTAGATCCGCTGTTTCATCTGTTTGCTGTATATACATGCACAGCGCTGAGAACTCCGGAAGATCAGCGTTTTCTGGATCAACCTCATATGGATCAAATTCCTTCTCAAAAGGATTTCCGTCCTTGTCGATACCGGTGATCTTATATGTTTTATTCTCCCCGTCGGATTCTATACATATCTGGAAACTCTGCTCACTCGCGGAATACGAGTAGATCATCTCACCATTTGATGCGATGGTAGCGGTCATTTCCTCGGTTTTGATTTTCGCAGTGATGATCCTTGTATATGGTGTAGACGGTAATGCCTTATCCCTTGCCGCAAGCTCGGTTGTCTCACTGTTGTCGCGGGAAAGCAGACCGCCGAACGAAAAATCATTCCCCGTGTTTCCTGCTCCCCTGCTCTTACTTACTGCCGCAAAGAAATATGATGAGTTACTATAAGTTCCTAATCCCGGTATTGACATAGTCACATCCCCCTGTTGTCTTTTTTTCATAGAAAAACGCATTTCCAAATGATCACTCCATTGAAAATGCGCTGTCCATAGCTAAACCTATTTAGTTATATATCGGCATATATCCGATATTTCTTAACAGTTAGACTTTGAATACATCTGTCTATATAACTCATGAAATATGTCAAAAAGATCCTTGTTTTCTCTTTACTATATATTATTAGTTTACATAAAGTTATTGACAATTGGACTCTATTACTGTACTTTTACTTTAACGGAACCCACCAAGCCTCTCCCGTCAGGGATGCGTAACATGGTGGGTATTTTGCACTAAACAGGAGTTAACTATGCTAAATTACGGTTCTACAAAACCCTTTCTACCTTACGAAAAGCAACTTGAACTACTCGAAACTCGTGGTCTTACTATTAACGATCGAGAAAAAGCCTTATCTGTATTAGAAAGCATAAACTATTACCGTTTCAGTGGTTACTCATTGACTTTGCGTCATGATGATAAATTCTATTCAGGAATAACCTTTGACAATATATATGAACTCTACATGTTTGATGAACAATTCCGAAGTATTATTGTGAAATATTGCGGAATCGTCGAAGTCACTTTTCGAAGTTATCTTTCTTATTATCACTCTGAAAAATACACACCATTGGGTTACCTTTTTCCTGTGAATTTTGAGGATATTTCCCGCCACAGCGGATTTATTGTTGAGTTAGATAAAGAGATTGAACGCTCGGATGATTATTTCATCGAACATCATAAGTCTGACTTAGGTAGCGTATTCCCTTTTTGGGTTGCCATAGAAGTAACATCCTTTGGAGTTTTATCAAAACTATACAAAAATATGAAAGTTGAAGACAGAACAAACATCGCCAAGCAATATGTGAAATTTGGCAGAAAATACGTCGAAAACTGGCTTCAGTGCTGTTCCTATGTCCGCAATATAGCTGCTCACGGCGGGCGTTTTTATAATCGTCTTTTAAAATCCTGTCCTGTAAAGATTAACACAAAACGCTATCCACATATTGACAATACAAGTCCTTTTGCCTTTGTTATTGCAATATATAATATGCTTCCATCTGATCGTGTCAGAGATATGATGATATCCGAAATCAAAGAATGCTATAAAAGATTTCCTTTCGCTCTGTTAAAGCACATGGGATTCCCAACAAATTGGGATTCCTTGCTCTAGCATTATGTATAGTATTCCATTATTTCAAAATGGGAATGTCATTGCCGTAGCAGTAAACATTCCCATTTAATGGTTGATTTTTACGTTGTCTGCCAACCTCCGGCTCCTACGTCCGGAAAATATCAGGTTTTTCCGTTGCCTGCCAACCTCCGGCTCCTATGTCCGGAAAAGGTATCAGATTATGGTGTCAACCCACCAAGGCATCTGCCTTTACACCTATATAATATATCGGATTTATAAAAAAACAATAACATCTTCATTCAATTAAAAAATCACTTTATTGCCGGTTAACTTCGCGCATGATTTTGTTGTCACCTTGTATGGGAAATGTTATAATATTATCCTCAACTCACCCAAAAGGAGGTAATTATAAATGGTCAAAAAATCACTTAAGATGCTGATTACGGCAACACTCGCGTTTTCGCTCGTGCTCCCCACAGCTGTTTTTGCGTATGAGCCCGAAGAAGAGTTTGAAAATGATTGTGTCGAGGAAATTGATGCCGAACTGTATAAGAAAAAAATACTGGAAGAGGATGTTGTAGCAAAAGAAGCTGATCAGGACGCAGTTCATGTTATTGCTAAAGACAAGAATGAAACCGAAGTTACAACACAGAACGTATCTGCTGAAGACGGCAACGGAATCCTGGTCGTGGCTGATAACAGCGGAAAAGCCGATGTTACAGTAAACGGAAATGCCACGGGTGCAGGATCGATGCTGGATCCGGATGAAGATGTACAGATAGGTTATAGTGGAGCCGCTATCGTCGCCTCAGACAACGGCGAAGCAAACCTTACGATCACTGGCAATGCCACGGGTAGTATTCAAGGAGCTGGTGTTGCTGCAGGAAATGGGGTCAAAGCATCCATTACCGTAGGTGGTGATGCCGTATCAACATCATACAATGCAGACGAAGGTTCAGGATTGCTATTGGGTATTGTTGATGAACCGGGTAATAACAAATCTACTGTTAACGCTACAGTAGGTGGAAATGTCAAAGGATCAAATGGTTTAACAATATGTAATGGTCTGAACGAGAATGCTACTCATGATCTTTTTGGGACAGCTAATAGTTTCGATGGCGGAGATGTGAATGTTACGGTAAACGGCGACGCCATCGGTAGCGGATCCGAGTATTCCCGCGCTATCGAAGCATACGCGTTTAACGGCGCTGTTTCAAATATTTATGTAGGTGGAGATGCAAAAGGTGAACAGTTTGGTGTTATCGCAGGGGCGAAAGGTGACGGCGCAACCAACAATATTGTTGTTGCAGGTACCGTATCCGGTAAAGAAGCCGGTATCGCTTCCAAGAGTAAAGATGGCAGCAATTCGATCACTGTATGGAAGATCGAAACGGGCAAAAATGCCCCTTTGGTTGCAACATATGATGCTGATAATAATTTAGTAGAAGATAAAGAGGCCGAAAAGAAGGTTCAGTATATCATCAAAGTCGATCAGCCCAAGGGAGCAACGCTTAAAGCAACAGATGCCAACGGAAAGGCTCTTGCAACCGTAACGGCTGTAAACGGCAAGACATTCGAGTATGCTCATTCGGGAGACAAGGTTCTTCTTAAGATCGATGTTGATGATGATTACAAACTTGATGCTGTTTATGGTGACAAGGGACAGCAATATAAGCTTGTAAAAGATGCCTCCGGCAACTACTACGTAGAAGTTCCCGCAGGCGGCGGTGTATACTTCTCTGCTGTTCTTACCAAGAAGGATAAGGATAAGGATGACGAAGAAGAAAAGAAAGAAACCAAGACAAACACAACAGTGCCTATAGTCAGCACAGAGGCTCAAAATGCCATCACGTCGATTGTATCAACACCTATAGGCGGTACATCAAATATCGCGATAACGGGCACAAGCATCGATGCATCGGTTGTAAGGATGCTCCTTGCAAGAAGAGATATCAATGTTAATATCGCATGCTTTGTAAACGGAAAGCTGTGTCTGATAACAATTCCCGCAGGTGCAAATATTTCCGATCTGATCGCTGCAAACGGCACGATAGATGTCGCAAAGCTTGCTGAAAGATTCGGTAAAGTAGAAGTAAAGTAACATAGCCGATATACTGCAAACAAAGAACAGCTTCCAACCGTCCGGTTGGAAGCTGTTTTGTTAATGATCTCTGTTTCATACGGATATTTTAACACACTTCATGCCAACGTGAAGGCAAATAACCGATTTAAGGTTGGGGGGCGTAAAACCGCATGGTTCCTTGACATTTTAATACTGTTGCCGCTTACTTTGAAGATGACTGCGCTGATGAACTGACGTTTGATTCGGATGCGGGTTCGGGGTCTGATGCTGCCTCAGGAATGGATTCGGTCTCGGGCTCCGGCGCGGCCTCCGATGCAGAGCCCGGCTCAGGTTGAGGTTCTGATGGATTCTCGGGTTCGGATTCATCCTCAGGATCTGATGCATTCTCAGGCACAGATTCGGGCATAGGCTGCGATGCCGCTTCAGGGGCAGATATAGCGGGATCGGGGTCCGATATGGTCTCAGACTCCGGTATTGTCACGGGCTCTGATGCAGATTCAGGGTCTGTGACGGGTTTCGTCTCCGGCTCAGGATTGATGAAATTCTCAGCAGCAGACTCACTTAACGGCGCTGCCGGTGTCCTGCATGCTGCTGCAGAGCCTTCACTATCATCCGATACATAATTCTGGGTGCCGTCGCCAACCGTACTGGTTCCGCCGGTCAGATTGGCCCTTCTTATATCGACATCCAACTCGATCATACCGCCTTTGTCTGGTATGCGATAAACGTCACTTACCGCCTTCTTATTCCAGTCAAGCGGACTATAGTAATCCTGATCCTGAAACAGGATAGATCCGTTAGCTAAATCGCCGAAGACAATTGACTCCCTGCTCAGCCAGTCAAGATACGTTGCCACGAAAGCGAGAGAAGCGTTGTCATTGCCGTTCCCATCCCCGTTTCCGTCAGTTCCTTTGATAAACCTGTCCTGAAAATCAGCGGTATTTTTATATGGCTCATCCAATACTCTCGATATATCGTTTATTATCGCATCGAGCGTTTCAGCATCAGATTCGTTGCTGCCGTGCAGTCTTTTCAGGATATTGTCCACGCCGCCTCTTAAAACATCCATGTTGACATTGCCGTTTGCATCAACCGGAACATCTCCCCGGGAGAATGCATCCAGATATCCAAGATAGACTGAAGCCAGATATCCCGAGACATACGCACTGCCTATGTTTCCTCCGATTTCATTACTAAATCTCAGATCCATCCTGGCATAATCAAAATCCGCCGCATAGCGAGGGTTTTTGTATCCCGAAAGGACTGAATCTATATCATAGTAGAATTCATCTGTGTCAGGGTCTATTTCCGCCAGCTGGAAAAATTCATCCGAATAAAGCATGAAAGCATACTGAACCGTAGTCGCAAGACCTTCACAAAACCAAACCGGAAATATATCCGGTGAAAAACTAGTCATTCCGTAATGATTGTAATCTTTAGTGAATGCATGAAACATTTCATGAATGATTGTGTTGTCGAGATACGCCTTATGCGCATCATCGACGATCCATTTTTCTGCGGCAGCATTATATTCAGTAAAGACTGGAGCATTAAAGCCTATGATACCCGCGTATCCGTTTCGAGCGTAAAACTCTTGAACAAAGGCAGCTGCGCCATCGTAAGTCGGTGTTCCTTCAATTTCGCCGGTATGATAATATATGTATAGTCCTATATTATGACTGAGTTCATATCCGGACTGTGCGCTTCCCAATGATTCAGGGAACTTTTCCCTCAGAAGATTAGCAGCCTGCGGAACCAGTGTGTTCTTTACAAGATCAATAAACCATTCAAGAAAATCATTGCCAAGGGTGTCGATGGCGTTGTCGGCGCAGTACATCCGGACCTTTTCGGAAATTGGATCCTCCGGTTCATCAGGCTTAGGATCCGAGCTGTCCTTTGAATCGCTCTCATGTGAATCCTGCGACAGGTTCCAAGCCGGAACTGTGGGCTGCCCCGGGGTATATCCTGAAGGACAGAAAATATAAGTTATCCCGGTAGATGGATCAGCAGCGAAGATGAGCCCGCTCTGACCGGAAAGAATCGTCACAAATGAAGGCAGCTGAACCGTAAACCTTCCTGCGGCATCAGCACCGGATATCTTATATCCAGCGGGAACATAGAAGACAAAAGAGGGATAATATTTCTTTCCTGCTGCCGGGACAGAAGCGCTCTTTCCGCTTTCGTCAACCCAAATGACGGGAATGTCCCAGCTTACTCCCTCTGCGGATACAACTGTGGCACCCGTATCGAACGGCACGCCGGGTACAGGCTCATCAAGTCCTGTTACTCTAAGGCCGGTAAGTTCCTTAAGCGGGCCGGCTTTCGTTACAGCGCTGCTCTTTTGCGCCGCATAGACCGGAGTAACATTACCGGATGCTACAACAGCTGTGAGTATGACTGCCAGTATCCTGACCAGTAGGGTTCTTCTTATTTTTTTCTTCATTATCTTTCCTTTCAGACTAAGGAGTTGTGTATAAATCAAAAGTTCCTAATTATCATAACGGGATTTTATCACAATAACAATACTATGAGTGGGGGATGGCTTTGATATAATAAAACATAACGCTTATAAGCATTGCATTGACCCCGGAGATTCCCTTGCCGAAAAAGATTCCCGTAAATGCTCCATTACTGTAAGTAGAAGGGAGGACGACTGTGGTGATTAATCTGCCTTAAGAAGTGAATATCGACAAAATCAATATAGATAACTGATTGGAACACGTCCTCCTTTCTCAGATACTCATAAATACTCAGTCTACGCAAAACAAAAAGAACCGCTCTTTATTCTCCCTTACCCTGTTCAACAGCCTTTACAGCGTCCTCCGATGCCTGTTTTAAGGAATATGTGTCAAACATCGGCTCATCCGGAAGTTTGATTTCTATTTCATTGATTTTAGAAATCTGTCCCTTCCCGGATTTCATGATGACGTCAAACACATGTCCGCCATGCTTTTTGTCATTGGATATAAAATGCAGATGCCACCCTGCCGCGTTGATTCCGTCCATATAATCCGGAAAATAAACGCAGACAAGGGCTCCGGCGATTTTTTCGAATCTGAATGATTTCTGGGTTTTCCCAAGTATCGTCTTTAAATCCACATGAACAGACTCATATCCTGACTCCGATCTGGCGTCAACAACTTCAAACTCACCGTCGATACGGGCCATGTGCATACTGTTAAGTCCGAAATGAGAGTCAATGATATTATTTAGTTCCGCCTTCAATTCCTCTATGCTGTTCACGTAGCCAAATTCTATCGGTCTGCTGTCTTTCATCTTGCAAACGGCAGAAAACGGAACACCCCGTTCAGGTTCGGCTACTGTGATTTTCCCGGTCTGTGTTGCTCTGTAGCACGAACCGTCCAATACGATCATTTCACCATCAACATCGGTGAAAGTCCCCAGTCCGATATCGCCGTGGTCAAGCAACTCGTTCACTGATATAACAGCCCTCGAATATCCAAGCATTAAGGCCTGTAATGTTGATACCTGATACATTTTCATATGGCTTATATTGACCTCACTTATTTATTCCAGTTGTGACTCAGCCATCCAGCCGTTCAGCCATGCATATCCGTATTCGGCGGTATCCTCTTCCGTTAAATACGTAACCTTCAGCCATTTTTTTCCACTCTTGGAAGTGGCCTCTTTTCTGTATACCTCCAGATCATCCCCTTGGGGCACCTTGCATATGGACTCATATTCCGTGCCGGGACCTGTACGAAGATTTGCATAGCCATCAGGCGCATTGACATATCTTAGATATTCCGGGATCACATCCAGGGCATCCCTGTCAGAGAGGGGGGCCGGCTCGAGAAGTGCAACCGGATCATCCTTTGGAACAATGCGGTCATATTCTTTTTGGGTGATTTTATCTCCCCGCTCATTTATCCAAACAGGATAATTTCCTGTATCGGCGATGGAGCTACTGATCTGCCCTATTTCATCCTTACTAAGATCGTAGGCACAGTATGTATAGTATTCCCCGTTGAGTTCCTCAAATACAGGCAGAAAATCACCCCACTCGGCAAAATATTGATACCATACGGTTGCCGAATCTTCTGCACCATCGACAGTTTGAGACTTCAGCATCCCCTTCGGATACAGCGTTATCTCCAAGCCGTCCGAAGACGCAATCGTGGCCACCGGCTCTCCATTTCTTTTGCCATATATTTCAGCAATACGTCCCTGATTATCTGTGAAGATGACTTCCTCGATCCCGTCTGCGTTAACGTCATACATAACATATTTGAAGTCCTTCGTATTCGGATCTTTCATATATCTGTCCAGAAGATCCCGCACCAGATCAGATTCCTGTACAGTTTCGTCCTCCTGCTCAGTTTCATCCTCCTCCACGGTTTCATCCTCCTGCACAGTCTCATCCTCCTGTACGGACGAAGCTTCTCCCTCAGCCACAGTAGGCTCCTCTTCTACTATTTGTGCTTCCTTTGGCGCCTCACTTTTTACCTCTTCGGCAACCGGTTTTGAACCTGTACCGCCACAACCTGCCAAAAGAAATACCATGAGCGTAAACGCAATTATTGTTTTCTTCATTCCAATCCCTTCTTCCTGTCTATATGTTAAAATCTGTATAAATAGTATCACACAAATCACGGGATTTGTATTGCGAAATGATAATGGATTAGTATGCCACATCAAGCATTTTCTTCTGCTTGTTCCCCGTTTTTTTATGCCAATTTCTCTTCGAGCCATTATAGTTCTTCCCCACGAATATATGGAATGGCGCCATAACGTCCCAACAGATAGCCCTTCTCTATATTGTCAGTTTTTCTAACTGGTAATTCATCCAACGAATACAAATCAGATATTCCGGTTTTATTATTCTTCACAGTACCGAAAATGTAGAACGTATGCTTGATTTTCTTCACGAGAAGCAATCGCAAAAGCCCGGGTACATTCCGGCTTATGCGTTGGAACTTCAGATCATCATGGGACTGCGCAGAGGGTAACCAAAAATCGGGGTGTTTTTTAAGACAACAAAATCCCGAAAGCCGCTCTGGTGGCGAACTTCCGGGATTAACAATTCGTCGGGGTGACAGGATTCGAACCGAATACAACGAAACGCTGAAAATACTGTAGGAAAGGAGATCCGCAGGTCCTCGATCAGCGTCAAGGTAACCAAAAAAGTAACCACTGACCTTAGCAATCTCATTGCAATCTTTCTCTTCACAATGAACAGAATGATGATAGAATTAGATACATGGAAAAAGGATTACTTAAGCAAAACGGCGTTCATTTACTGGATCATGAACACTCCTGATATTATGTTTGATGGCATAGTTTGGGAGATGAAATCTCCAACAGGTGGCGGTAAATATACTATCAAGCATACAGTCCAAAACGCAAAACATCAATCCAGCAATGTAATCGTCGATCTTAGAAGATGTAAGCTACAAGACGAACATGCAATTCGGGAATTGAAGCATCACTTTGAATTATCAAAACGTTTACGTCGTATGAAGATCATCACAAAATCCGAAAATATCCTTGACTATACAAAGTAACTGATTTACTATAATAGTACAGAGGCGCGGACCGGCGTTGAATATGCGCGGGGGCCACGCCATTTTTTATCAATTAAGTATACTCAATTAGATTTGCTTAAAGATCGTGGTCTAGAGATAGAGGATTATGATAATGCTCTTTCTGTCTTAATCATTTATCTCTGTAGTGAGAACCACACTGTATGATCTTGACTGTATCATTTTCAATCTTATAAACAATACGGTTCTTATCATCTATATGCCTGCTCCAGTATCCGGAAAGATCGCCTGTGAGTGGCTCGGGATGTCCGATACCTTTGTAACCGTTTCTGTCTATATCCTTCAGAAGCTTTTTAATTTGACGCAAAGTTTTCTTATCCTGTTCTGTCCAATACAGAAAATCATCCCATGCGTCATCGGTCCATAATTTAGTCATCTAAATGTACCTTGTGCTCTTTACCACCGGTCTTATCCATTTCTGCGGCATTTCTGCGAAGACGCTCCAAATTTCTTTCACTATAAAAAGGATCCGCTGTGATTTCAAAAGGAATCCTCTGCTCATTTGTTACTTTTGTCGCAAACATTGTATATGCAGCCGTTACCGTTAGTCCCATCTTTTTGCAAGTCTTCTCCATATTGTCCTTCAGTGTTTCATCCATACGAAAATTAACCATCGCTTGTGCCATTGTTATGCACCTCCTGTATACACATATTACCATGTTTGTAATACATTCGCAAGCAAACGATGTTGGATGGTATCATTTTATTTATTACAGGTTTTATTTATTACTTCTAAAGGATATTTTTACATCAAATCCATGCATAATAGCTCTATCTTTGTCGGTGGTCCCTTTCGCCTCGGTGGTTTCAGAGGCAGTCTTCTCCATGGAGAAGTGTTCCTCTATGGCGCAGAACAAGCTCACGGGATCAACAAGGCCGGCTATGCCACATGCCTTGAGAATAGGCAAGTCCTGTGTCTCTCTTATAGAACTGCCCCTGTGATCAGTTATCTTTGTGTGGCATCCAAGATCTCTTTCCACCCGGTAGTTTCCTTGATCAACCGCGGTCTTTAGGTTACTCACGCGGACTTTAAGCTTTTCGGGGGCAAAATCCCAATTCCTGTAATCACCAATCTTGTACTCCCACATGTTTATGTTAAATGAGATGACATTTAGTTTGATCAATTCGTTCGATCCATCATAGTTCTTCCATTTCACAAGGAGTTCCATGTCATAGTCGGCAGGGCTTGCATTCCGATCCACCGCAGTGACTGTGACCAGAAAAAGCCAATAAGCAACTCCACATTGAAGCAGAACAAACCGGTATCGGGAATTGTTGTAATACCTCAGGTATTTTATACCTTCACAAAAAAGCTTCTTGGTTAGTAAGAACGAGCCCCGCCTGTCAAACACAATACGGTCTGTTGGATCTTGAAGGTAATCGTAAAAATCGTGCTGCTTATCAATTATTCTCATTCTTCATGGTCTTCATTTATTAACGTATTGCGCTTTGTATTTCAGACTAATAAAAAAGCATGCATATAACCGTACTTCCACATGCAGCAGTCCGCTTCGAACTGCAAGTTTTCTGCAGGCAAGTTTGAATTCAGGTGGAATTTTCAAGATCCCGAAACGCTTAAACACTTACCAATAACAAGTAACGGAAAACGGAAAATCCATAACCTTATGCTCATACATATCCATAACCCCTGCGGAAACACAAAGATTTATCCTTCATGCATCCCTGTTATCTTGTCACCTGCACGGAAAAAATCTCACTCAATATCAACATTAAACTCTACAGACTGATTATGTTCATCCAGCTTCATCTGCATTTCAAATAGCACTTTGCTGATCTCCTCGTAGTCTTTCTGTACCTGTTCCAGATCATAATTTACATACCGATATTCTACGAATGCTTTTCGCGACATATAATACCCGTTCTCAACCCTGGTTTTGGGCAGTTGTTTTCTCATTCTATCGAGAACGCTCTTCCTTTTACTAATCTGAGCCATTCTTACAAGCAGCACATCTACGGTATATTTCTCCCCGAAAATCTCTATCTCAGAATTAACATTAGACTGATTAATGGCATGCTTGATCCTGTAGATCTTCTTTTCAATTTGCTCTAATATCGCCGATACCTCGCCATAATCATAATCCGGTATTACCGGCTCCTCATCCGTAGACGCAGTGTAAAGCATTGATTCTTTTTCCTTGTTTATCCAGTAATCCTTTTCCTCATTCAGTTTCTTCAGCATTTTGTTGGCATACGCCGATGTCACTCTCATCATTACACCTCCTTAGTCATATCAGTTTTTATTTGAATTCCGCTTGTTTTATTAATCCTGTTGGTACAAACGGAAAAACCTCAGTTCATCAGTCGGACTTCCCGGTAATCATCTACCACCCTAAAACCGTTAATCATTGCAATCGCAGAACTATTCTCATTATTTCCCTTGTTTAGCTCCATAATAACCTCATAATCATCCGGCACTTCCTTCAACAAACGCTTAATTTCACCCACTGTAATACTACTCATTGTCTCTTTTCTCCTCAAAACTCCTCTATTCATCTGCCAAAAACATCTCTTCAGCAGTCGTACCGGGATAATACGCGCGTTCTTCTTCCCTGTCAGAATTTCTGAGTTTGGCAAAATGCTCATTCATAGTAGCAAAGACCTTGCTGACCAACGTCTTTTTTCCATGTCTTAATAATCCATTTAGCAAATCTTTATAATCGGAATATACCCTCAGTTCGTCACCATCGTCATATATCAGTTCAATATAGGTATCTTTAAATAGGTGATTATTGACAACATATTTATATCTAATGTCCTCAACATTTTTTGTATCTATCCAGTATTGGATTCCACGCTGAGTAATCTTAGTAAATGTGTCAAGCGGAGGCTGATGATTGTATGCATCATAGTTATCTGAAACTCTATAGCCGGGCTCCTCATATTTATCATCCAAATCGTAATAATACAAACTACCCGTATAGTCCGGAGCGCCTGCATAGGCATGAACCCCCTTTTTTCCTTCCCAAACAAGTCCGAAAAAATCTGTCCACACAACATAACTCAACCCAAACTGATCTGCGTCACGCTCTATAGAATAGAAATCCGGAAGCAGATCATCGTTTTGATACTCATTCTTGCATCTTCGAGCACGCGTTGACATATATAGTTTATTCTGTTCAATGTCATTCTTTAGTCTCCAGCTCCATCGATTAGGGTAATACTTTACGTAATCCTCAACATATTCCCTTATGGCCTTTCCTTCTTGCATCTCAATCTCCCTTTTAATCTTCTCCACTTACCTAATCCTATATATAGACAAAACCAGAGATTATTGTTATAACTTGTATAATCAAACTTTCAAGGAATACAGCATGAATTTAGATATTAATCGGCTAAAGGAATGCCGCGAAAAACTAGGTATATCAAAGCAGGAAGCCGCCAGGCGGATCGGAATATCACAGCCGGCGTATCTTAGGTATGAATCCGGTGACCGCAAGCCATCCCTTCAAACTACAAAAGAAATCGCCAAAGTCCTTAATACATCCGTGGATTATCTTATCGGCGAAAGCGATGACAGCATTCCAATCCTCCTCGAGATAAACAAAAATGATAACAGTGAACTCTTTCGGATTGTCGAACTGTGTTCACAAATGGATGAAAAGCGACAAAAAAGGATCATTTCTTACATCAATAAACTTAATTCATGATTCTTTATCATACTTTCTCCCGTTCGCTCTTGTTCAGAATTGCGGGCAGTTCACCGCTCTTGGCTATTTTTATTAACTCTCTTCGGGCAAACGCCTGAAACGAGAATCCTGTTTTAGCATATATGGTATTGTATTCGGACAATATATCCTCTTCTATTTCTAGCGACATAATTGATTCCTTTTCAGCAATAATTCTATCGAAGTATGAAAGATAATCTAAAATGTATTCCCCTTCCTTCAAAACAACATGATTCTCTCCCGGGTCCGATTCCATAGCATCCAAAAACAAATCCCAATGATCCACAAACACGCTAAGAAATGATTCGCAGTTTCCTCTTTCCCTATATCGTGATTCATATTCATCTTTTGCCAATCTTTCCGGATAGCAAAGAACATACGGGATTTCCTCTTCCCTAAGTGCTGCTAGTACAATTTGCACCGGCGGGATAATTACATATTTGTGCTCGTTATACACGTTGATCACAGCCTTGCAATAATTGTACGGCCATTCTTCTCTCATGATCAAATCTAAATCTGCCTTGATAGATTCATCTTCTTCTCCTGCCACAAACCCATCCGGCAGATAATACTTGTATGGCATACAGACAAAGTCCACCGAATCATATACATTTTTTGAGAAGTACGTTTTTCCGGTCCCAGCATATGCCGCAATGATCATTCCTTTGCCTCCTTCGACCGTCACGCCATTATACCATTGGTATATATATCATACTCTATCATATACCAATGGTATGTGCAACAAGTTTTTGACATAAATTTCATTGGTGCATTTTCCCATAATAAAAAAGAATGATCCGTTCCTGGATCATTCTTTTAAAGGAGTTATCAGTCAGGTATCAGTTTGGTATCAGTTTTTTGTAAACGGTATACTATTTTCCATAGCTGACGGCATTTAATTTTCCATAGTTTCGGCACTTATTTTTCCATAGATCACGCCTTTGGGGATATACTCATCCTCGGAGGTGATAGGAAAGGTGAAAGAT
>Ga0256407_10004302_pt1 | contig 24000 bp, 12 predicted proteins | sample RumenRJG_04DNA_FD_193489 | JGI IMG/M metagenome (GOLD analysis project Ga0256407, IMG submission 193489) | Bovine rumen microbial communities from Lethbridge, Alberta, Canada - RJG_04 | ecosystem: Host-associated > Mammals > Digestive system > Stomach > Rumen | place: Canada: Alberta... | reverse complement strand
AATCCCCAATCCCCAATCCCCAATCCCCAATCCCCAATCCCCAATCCCCAAAAAAGAAAAATAAATTGATATTTTATTAAAAGAGAAATATTTAAATAATTCTTTAATTATGAATTATTTAACTTAATAAAATAGTTAAATTATTTTTTTTTAAAATTAAAATTAACAAATTTTTTAAGTTTAAAATTTTAAAAAATATATTAATTCAAAGATTTTATTAAATTTTTTTAAATAGAAAAAAATAGAAAAAATATTAATTAGAAAAATTATATATTTAAAGAATTAAAAATAAATATAATTAAATCTTAAATGAATAATGATTCACCAAAACATGAAAGAAAAAATTCAAAATCATCATTTTGTATAAATACAGAATCAAATTTAATAAATGAATCAAAAATTCAAAAAAAGAAAAAAGAATCATTAATTAAAAGAAAAGAAAAAGATATAAAATTTTTAAATAAAAAAAAGAAACCAAATGAAGAAATAAAAGAAAAAAAACACAAAAAAAAAAAAATAAAAAAACAAAAAAACAAAATAAAAAAAATAAAAAAAACAAATACAAATAATTCAAATAACACTCCAAGAAATAATATAAACGAAAATATAAATAATCAAGAAATTAATCAAAATACAATTAGTAATTATTTTCAAATTGCATTTGAGACTTTTTTTTATGACAATTATTTTTCTGATGATTTTGATAGACCAATTTTTAGTATTTTTAGTAATAATTTTTCTTCAAATTATGAACCAAGTTTAATTATTCCTATTGATTTAACTTTAATATATAATGAAGAATCAAATAATAATAATAATCCAACAAGTTCATCAATAATGAAAAAATTAAAAAAATTTCAAATGAATAATAAATATTATAAAAAGAATTCTAATGGAGAATTTGAATTACCAAATTGTTGTATTTGTATTAGTGAAATTAAAAAAAAAGAAAAAACTGTTTTATTACCTTGTGGTCATATTTATCATTGGAAATGTTGTTCTATATGGTTAAAAAATAATAATACTTGTCCAGTTTGTCGTTTTAAATTAACAGAAATAAATTAAATTATAATTATTAAAATATAAACTTTTAAAATATTAAAAAATTAAAAAAAAAATGTTTTTTTTTCTTTTTTTAAACCATATCAATAATCCTTTTATTAACTTCCTTAACTTTCTCTTCTTCAACTTTCATAACTTTCCTATCATAAGTCATCAATCCATTAATTTCAACTTCACAATCACTAGTCTGAGTATAAATAGCAGCAGAAAAACCATCCTTAATTAAATCAATTAACATATTCCCATATTTAACATAATCTAAAGTAACTTCTTCAATATTTTTCTTCTTAATATAACCCCAACATTTCTCATTCCAAATATGACCTTCAATTTCAAGTCCAATTCCACCATATTCACCTAAAATATTAATTTTATTCTCATCTTTTAAAAACATTTTTGGTTCTGGGTAATTATGCAAATCTAATACATCACCACAATTTCTATGATTACCTCCACTTGCAGAATTTATTATTTTACTATCACAATTTATTAATTTATCTTTTGTAAATTGTGTAATTTCTTCTGTATTAAATTGACCCCATCCTTCATTAAATGGAATATACATTATTACACATGGGAAATTTTTAGTAAAATTTATTATATCTTCAAATTCTTTCTTATAATTTTCTTTTGATATTTCTGTTCTTGGTCTATCACTTCCACCTCCTATTTCTTTTGGTTTCCATGTGAAAAGATAAAAAGGACCTAAGTCACCACTTACCATATCTTGCCATACTAATATACCAATTTTATCACAGTGATAATACCAACGAGCACTTTCAACTTTAACATGTTTTCTTATTGTATTAAAATTTAATTCTTTTGTTTTTATTATATCATATTGTAATGCTTCATCTGTTGGTGCTGTATATAATCCATCGGGCCACCATCCTTGATCAAGGAGACCTAAGGAGAAAATTTTTTTGTTGTTTAATTCTATACGATTTATACCTTTTTCATCTTTTGAATATGAAATTTTACGAAGTGCGAAATAAGATTTAATAGAATCTAGAATTTTATCATTTTTAATTAAATTAACTTTAATATTATATAAATAAGGATTTGAAGGTGACCATAAATTAAATTTAGGTATATTAACTAATAAATTTTTATTACATTCACCATTTGATTTTAATATCAATTCCTTATTATCATTATCATATATTTCAATATCAATTTTATCATTATCACAACAATTAAAAATAAAAGTAACATTCCCATTATCAATATCAGTAAAATAATTAATACTCTTAATATAATTTTCACTATTAACACATTCAATCCAAACAGTTTGCCAAATACCAGAAACTGGAGTATAAAAAATGAATCCTGGACGTGAATTTTGTTTTCCAATTGGTTGATAACCTTTTTCAGTTGGATCTATTACTTTTATTATTAAAGTCTCTTCTTCATAAGTTAAAAAATCAGTTATATCAAAATTAAATGGTGTGTAACCACCAATGTGATTTCCTACTAATTTATTATTTATGTATATTTCACTTGACCAATCAATTGCTCCGAAATTTATTATTATTTTATTATTTTTTTTATTATTTTCATCAAACCAATTTTTTGGAATTTGGAATTTTTTGAAATACCATAAAATTTGTTTATCTGTTAAATTTTTCATTACTCCTGATAATGAAGATTCTAAGGGAAAGGGAACTAGAATTTTTTCTGGGAAAGAATTTGGAATTTCTATATTGGAAATATCAGTTATTGTATAATCCCATAAACCATTTAAGTTTAACCAAGGTTCTCTTATTAAATTTGGTCTTGGGTATTCTGGAAGAGGATTGTTTGGGTCTAATTTTTCAGAGAATTGTGTTTTTATTTTATCTCCTTTTGGTTTCCATTCTGATGTCATTTTTTCAAATAAAAAATAAAAATAAAATATTATTAAATTTAAAATAATTAATTAATAAATTTTATTATTATTTATTTAAAAAAAAAAAAGAAATTTAAAAAAACAAAAAAATTAAGCACATTATAATAAATAATAAACAAAAAAAAAATTAAAAAAAAAAATTTGTTAATCATCAACTCTTTTATAAAAAAGAATATAAGCCTCATTATTAACAATATCATCAGTATCAATTAAATAAATTTTTTCATCATCATAATTAATCCAACGCTCAAAATTTTTACAAATAGCAGTATAATGACCACCATTAGTATAACCATAATGTCTAGAAACTGCATATAAATTATATAAACAATGTTCTTTATAAGGACCAACAATAAATTTTTCCATATCTAAATTATCAATTGGAAAAAAAACATTTTGTGTATTTTTCATTATATGCATTCCTCTATTTGAAAATCTTTTTAAACAAATTATTAATATTTTTGGTAAAAAAAAAATTTCCATTTTTTTTTTCGCTAAACGGAATTCTTTACATTTTTTACAATACCATTCATTTCCTTTTTCTAATGTTTCTTCTATTCTAAAATATTCGAAACAATCATTTAATGTTATTATATTATTATATTCATATGAATTTTTTTTTTTCTCTACTTCAAGTTTTGTTGAAGAATTAAATCTTAATTGATTTTTTTTTACAAATTTTGATTTTTTAAAAAATTCTAATACTAAATAATATTCACCTTTTCCATCTTCACCACATAATTTTATTATTTTACTTATTGTATCATCCTTCAATGATAAATTACTAAAATTTTCTTCTAAGTCATCTTTTTTTTTATTATAATTTATTAAATATATTTTTTCTTGATTTATTGTTTTTTTATTATTTCTTTTTGATATATCATTTTCAAATAAATTTTTTTGTAAATATAAACAATATGGAAAATCGTTAAAATATTCTTCATATCTATTATTTTTATTTTCTATTATTTTTTTATATTCTTTTTCCATTATTTCAATTAGTAATTTTATTTTATCATCATTATTTGATTCCTTATCATTATTAGAATAAATATTTTCAAAATTATTTTCAGAAACATTTTCATCATCAAAAATAGGTAATTTAATATATTGTCTAGTAAAGAAAAAAATTTTTTTTTTAAATTCAGAAAAAGTCATTTTTTTATAAACACATAAAAATCTCGGAAAAGCAGATAAAACATATCCTTTCTCTTCATCATATTTACAAAAATAAAGTGGAATAGTAATATCACATTTTTCATCATCTTTTTCATATAAAAAAGTATAATTTTCATTACAAAATTTCTCATTATTATTATAAATATTAATACATTTTTTCTCAACAACTTCCATATAAATAAGTGACTTAACATTATAAGGAAAATTTTTTATTTTTATAATTTCTTCAGTAATATCATTATAAGTAATATCTTGATTAACATATAAGGTAATTTTTAAAGTAGTTTCAATAGAAAAAATAGGAATATAATAAATAAGAATCTCAATAAAAATTTCATTTTTATCAAATTTCCTATCTGGAATAGGTAAAGAAATAGTATTAAAAGGATCATAAGTTCTACTTATCCAATTACATTTAGGACATTTAATAGTAGATTTATATTGTCCAGTAAATAAATCAGTAATTATAGAATCATTTCTTTTAATATGTAAATCCCAAAATCTTAAAGAACAATCAATATCATTTTCATCTTTTTTCTGTTCTTCAATTTCAATATAAGTTTTCTTTTTAACTTTATTTAAATCTTCACTTAAATAATCTAAAAAAAAAGTAATAAATTCATGTACATCTTGTTGTTCATCACCTTTAAAAGTTTTTATATGTTTTGATATTATTGATTTTAATTTTGAAGGGTCACCTTTTTTTTTATTACCAATCCAATATTCTTTTAATAATTTATACCATTCATTTGCTAATTTTCCTTGACAACCTAATTTATTTTCTGGATTTAAATCATCTTTATATTGTTTTGTTAAGAAATATGTTGTTAATTCTATTGTATTACTAAAACATGCTATAGCACTATTCATATAACATGTATTACCAAAATTTTTTGAACCTATTAAACCTTTTTTTGAATCTTTTTTAAATAATTTATATAAGTCTGATATGTTTATTACTCTTTTTGATTGGAGGGAATTTTTATTTATTGTATTATTTTGTTCTTTATTATTCATTTTAGTTAAAATAAAAAATAAATATTTTTGTTTTTTTTATTAAATGTTTTTTTAAATTTTGTAAATTAAATAATAAATTATTTTTTAATTTTTTAAAAGAAAAATATTATTATGAAGGAATTGTCTAAAAAATTAGATAATGTATTTAAAAAAGCAGGATTATTTAATAAATATCAAATTATAATAGTTTTAATATTTATTTTTCAATTTACAAGTTGTGAATATTTTAATATTGCAGTTCCATATTTAGATGATCCTCCATATATTTTTCTACCTAATAAAACTGAAAGTGTATTATTAAAAATTGAAATGTGTAATAATGATATTAAAAAAGAATTTAAAATAGATTATTCAAAATCATTTAATTCATTAACAATAAGATTAAAAATATATTGTGATAAAAATAAAACAAATTTTATAGAAATAGCATATTTATCTTCAAGTATAATTGGTTCTTTTTTTTCATATATTTTTGCTGATTATTTAGGAAGAAAATTAACTTTATTAATTTTATTACCAATTAAAATTATTTGTTATTTTTTATTTGGTTTTTGTATATTTGAAAATTATTATTTTATGATATCTTTATTAATTATAATTGGTTTTTTTAATTATATTATAATGATAACTATGCTTGTTTATATTACTGAAGTAATTGAACATGAAAATATTCCAATTTTTATTTGTTTAATTATTTCTGGTCTTCCTATTTCAGGAATGATTACTTTTACATTTTTTAATATTATTATTAAAAGTTGGGAAATAACAACAATATTTTTTGGTATATTAAGTTTATTTTTATATATTTTTATTTTTATTTTTTTAATTGAAAGTCCTGTGTATAATTTATTAAATGGAAAAATAGATTTTTTTGAAGAAAATATACAAAAAATTGCTAATTTTAATAATAAAATAATAAAAAAAGATGATTTTGAATTTTTATCTTCATATAAATTAAAAGAAAAATATTCCTTAAATCAAAGTTTATTATCTTTTAATGAAATTGGACAATCATTATTAAAAAATGATATTGAAAGTGAATATGATAATACAATAAAATATAAAAAATTACAATCTAATATATCAAATGAGTCAAAAATGGATATTTATATAGAAAAAAATCCTTTATCTAAAATAGTTTTTGGTAAATTTAAAATGAAAGATTATACACCAATTCATTTATTAAAATCAAAAAATCAAATATCAAATTTTTTAATTTTATCATATATTTGGATGGCTTGTTTAATATCTAAAGATGCAATAAATTATCATAAAAAAAAATTTATACCAAATCCAGGATATGATATTATAACATTATTATCATATTTTGCAGATTATTTTAGTTTTTTTTTAATACTTTTATTTCTTTCTTTTCAAAAATTATCTATTCAACCAATTTTAGTTGGATTATTATTATTTTCATATATTTTATTATCAATTTGTTTAGTTATTGATAATATTAAAATTGAAATGATTTTAATTTATATTTCTGAAGTTTGTTGGAATTGTCTTTATTTACTTCTTTATATTATTACTTCTTTAATTTATCCTTCTGTTTTAAGAACTAAAGGATTATCTTATAATAAAGGATTAGGAAAAGTTGGAACTTTAATGGGTCCTTTGTATTTTAGATATGAGGATAATGATAATTTTTATATTTTGGAACATTTACTTTTCTCTTTTTTTAGTATTGTTTTATCTTATGGTTTACCTCAAAAAATTGGATTTTTGTTTTTTGATAATTTAAAAGATAATAAAAATAAAGATTATGATAATTATGATGATAAATATGAAGAAATTATTATAGAAAATAATTCTAATATTTCTTTAAATTGATTTTTATCTTTATTATCATAAATAAAAAAGAATTGAAAAATATTTAATTAAAAGTAAAAAAAGTATAAATATTAATAATTTAATTTATTTTAATTAAATTAATATAATTTAAAATAAATATTATATAATTTAAAAAAAGAAAATAAAAATTTTTTTTATTAAAAACTCAAAATAAATTTATATATTATGTCACTGAATACTAATAACAAAAACAAAGAATTAAATACACCAATTTTATCATCATCAATATCAAAAATAATATTAGAATTTATGAAAACAAATTCAAAAATAGAATATGATTCAAAAGATCCATTTTCCTCAAAAACAATACCAGGAATCCCAATAGATTATTATATAGAAAGAATAAAAAAATATTCTGGATTAGAAGATTCAACTTTAGTATTAACATTAATATATTGTGATAAAATTTGTGGTTTAAATAATTTTTTAATTCAACCTCATAATATTCATAGATTATTTATTTCTTGTTGTTTATTAGCAATTAAATTTAATGAAGATTGTTTTTATACTAATGAATATTATGCTAAAGTTGGAGGTATTGATTTAAAGGAAATGAATTATTTAGAAAGAAGTTGTATTGAATTGTTAAATTTTGATTTATTTATTGATGATGATTTATATAAAAAATATTTGAATTATTTATTGAATTATTCTAAAATGTGAGATTGATTATTTTTTTTTTATTTGATAACATAGGATTTAATATTTAATATTAGAATAATTAATATTTTATAATATAAATATTTTTTGAGTTGGTTTTTCTTAATTTTTTTATTTTTTTAATGTAACAGTATTTTCATTTTATAAAAAATAGAATTTTTTTCAATAAAAATTATTTATATTCAATTAAGAAAAAAAATAAATATATTTATTAATATATAAAACAATAAAAAAAACCCATATAAAAAAATATAAAAAAAATTATAAAAACTAAATAATAGAAATCCCAGTATCTAAGCATTGCCAAGGTGTCATTCCACTTTTATTTTTAACTTTCTCATCAGCACCACTTTTAATAAGCATATCAGCAATTTCAAAATTATGAAAAGACAAAGCAAAATGTAAAGGAGAATTATAATTTTTATTTTGTGTATTAACAGAAGCACCAGCATTAATTAAATAATTAACAATTAAAAAAGAATTACTTTGTACAGCTAAACTTAATAAAGAATTACCATCTTTATCAAAAGTATCTGGATTAATTTTATATTTTTCAAAAATTGATTTGAAAACTGGATAATTTCTATCTTTAATATGAAAAAATAAAGTTTCTGTTATTTCTAAATTTTCTATCATTTTCATTTTTAAATCTGTAACTCGAGATATCATTTGATATTTATTTACAAAGTGATTATCATCTTCTAATCTTTCTTCTTTTTCTAATAAAATTTCTTTTTCTGATTTTTTGATTATTGTCAATTTTTTTGATGATCTTTTTTTTTTATGTTTTATTTTTTTTGAATAGAAATTTATTTTTTCTAAAGATTTTTTTAAATAGTCTTTATCTTTTTTCTCTTCTGTTGATTTTAATTCTTTTAATATACTTGATCTTCTATATTTATTTATTTCTTTTTTTAATAAAAGACGAAATGAACCTCCATTTAAAAAATGAGTTGTTTTTTTTTTCATTTTTTGACAATTTGATAAATCATTTGTTTTAATATCTTCAAATTTAATTTTTTTTACTCCTGTTCTTATATGATATTCATAATCTATAATATGAAAATGTGTAAGAAATAAAATATTTTCTTTTTGAAATAAATTAAATCTATTATTATTATTATTATTATGATTTTTATGAGGTGAATGAATTTGTTTTATAGTTTTTTTATTATAATCTTTTCTACAAACTTGTGTTTTTAATTCGAAATTTTTAAAAATATTTGTATTTATTTTTTTTTCTGAGTTTGAAGTAATTAAATTATGTAATTTATATACTTCATTATAAATATCAATTGGAAGAAATTTTTCTAATAAATATGAATTAAGGAAATTTTTATTTATTGGAGTTCTTTTATTTCTTACTTTTAATAAATATCTTAAATAAGGTTTTTCATATAATTTTCCATGAAAAATTATTCTTTTATCAATTATTAAAGATTTAATTAATTGTATTTTTGATTTATCATCTTTATGTGTTTTATCAATTAATTTATTAATATTTGATTCATATGACCATATTAAATCTAATTTTTCTTCTTGAAAAAAATGAATAATATTTAATTTTTGATTTAAAATATTATTATTAATATTTTTGAATTTTTGAATAATATCATTTTCAATTTTAATATTTTTTAAATGTTCACTTGGAATAATAATAATTTTTTCTTTTAATTTTTTAGGTGACATAAAAAAAGAATTTATATCAGAATTTAAATTAATTGATTTAATATTTTGAGATGAATTATTTGATTGACTTGATTCTTCACTATCAGTTTCTGAACTTGTATTATATACAATATAATGATTAGTATTTATATTATTTTTTTTTAATATATTTTTCCTTTTTAATATTTCATTATCATCATTTATTAATTTTATATTTGAAATTTCTGGTAAATTTTTTAATTCATTAAATTCTTTTCCTAATTGATAACATGCAACACTTCTTCTATTTAATTTATTTTTTGGTTTTTGTTTAAAATCAATATTTATTTTTTTATTTAATTCAATTTCTAAATCTGATTTATAATATTCTTTTTCTTTTTCATTTGGTTCATATATATTATTTATTTTTTTATAATTACTATGAAATAGAGTTTTTACTTTTCTTGTAATTCTTTTATTTAAATTAAATAATTTTTTCCTATTTATATTTCTAATCATATCAATATTTTTATTAGAATTGAATATTAAAGTTCTAAAATTTTTCTTATTATCATTTCTTTCATTAATAAAACAACTTTTATAAATATTAATTTTAGGAGATTCAATATCATTATTTAATAAAGAATTAGAATTTTTACTAGTATTAAATAATTTAATTGGAGTAGTATTTTTATTTCTTGATAAATGATGATTATATTCAATTCTTGAATTATTATTTGTATTTGAATAATCTCTATCAGTTAAAGAAGAAAGATAAGGAGTATGAATATTAATTTTAGGAAATTCTTTCTTATCTTTTTCATTTTGTAAAGTATCTAAAGTATAAGAATTTGTTATATTTCCTAAAATAGAATTTTTATTTCTAAAATGAACTTTATGTTTAATTTTTTCATTTAGTAATAAATATTTTCTTACATTTTTTTCTGAAAAATTTTGAATTTTTGCTGATGAATTATGTGTACTTGAATTTGAATCTGAAATTGAAGGATTATCAAAAGTTCTAAATTGATTTCCTCTTAATATTAAATTTCTTCTTCTTCTTTTTGAATCATTATAATTTTCTGAATTTAAACTATGATTTTTTATTAATGATAAATCAAATGAATTAATTGAAATATTGTTATTTTTATTTATTGATATGTTATTCAAATTTAATGAAATTGGATTTATATTTGATTTCTTTTTTAATATATTATAATTATGATTTGATGATTCTTTACTTAATTTTAATTTATTTTTTAATATTATTGTTGATGTATTTTTTATATTTTTAATACCTTTTTTTAAATAGTTTTGAAGCGTTAGTCTAATAATATAAAAAATTATTTTACCTAAATTCTTTTGGCTTCATAATTAAATTAAATTTATGAATAAAATAGTATAATATTTTAAATAAAAAAATAAATAAATATAATATTCTTATCTATAAAAAAAATACAAAAAAACTCATTCAAAGAATTATTTATTATCAGTAAATTTTTTTATTAAATAAGGTTCAATGTTCTTTAATAATTTTCTATTATTATCAGAATTAATTATAGTCGTAGCATCAATATCATTAAAAATATTTAAATTACTAAAACTCCTAATTCTATTTTTATTATTATCTTTATTATTTATATCATCATTTATTTTAATATTAAGTTTCTTTTTTGGAATAGTAGATATTTTTTTATTAAAATTAATAGCAGTCATTAAAAAATTATTATTTTTACCAATCGATAAAGAATCATTATTTTGATATACATGACTAACAATTTTTTTTTTTTTTTGTACATTTCCCATATGATTAATAATAATTCTTATTTGTTCTAAAATTTCTTCAAATTTCTTTGTAGTAGATTCTTCTAATGCATATAAATGATTATTTGTAGAATCAATTTTATTATTTATTTCATTTATATTTTTTTCATTTTGTTCAATGAAATTTTGATTTATTTGAATTGGCGAAAAAGTAGAAAATCTTTTTTTATTTTGATTAATTTTTTTATCTGAATTTTTATTTAAAGGAATAATTGTAATTAAATTATTATTATCATTAATTTGATTATTTTTAAAATATGGTAATTCAAAAATTGGTTGTGACGATCTTTTTTGATTATTTGATTCTTTTTCATTTGAACTTAAAGAAAATTTATTTGTATTATTAAATCCAATTACTGAAAATCTTATTCCTGTTTTTTTTATATTTTTTATTTTTGAATTATTTGAATTTATTCGATTTTCTGTATTTAATTCTTTTCTTGGGGAATTTGTTGGTATATCTTCAAAATAACTTATTGTTTCTCTTTGGGAATAGTTTATATTATTATTTGATGTTTCTTTTTTTATTTCACTTTGAGATGAAAAATTTTCGTTTAATTCTTCTTTATGATTACGTGATTTATTTAATTTATTTAATTTGTTTTCATTATTTGATTTATTTGATATTATTTCTCTCTTTGTTTCAATTTGAGAATTATTATTATCATTTATTGATATATTTTCTTTTTTATTATCATTATTTGAACTATTTTCTTTTTTATTATCATTTATTAATATATTTTCTTTTTTATTTTCATTTATTGAACTATTTTCTTTTTTATTAATATTTATTAAATTATCATCTTTTTTTTCTTCTTTTTGATTAATATTATCATTATTATTATTAGAAATAGATTTAGGAGAATTAATTTCACTTAATTCATCTTGTTGTATTTGTTTTTTAGATTCATTATTATTATTATTATTATTATTCTCAGGTTCAACGGCAATTAAATTTAAAACTAAATCATCTTCACTTTTCTTTTTTTTTTCATTATCACTATCAACATTAAACATAGAAGTTCTTTTATTTTTATTATTTAAATGACTTTTATTATTTTTATTATCATTTTCTCCTTTTAATAAATTAATATCTCTTTTCCTAACAGACATTCTATAAGAAATAGGAGAACCAATTTTATAATCATCATCATCTAAATTTAAACTATAAAGATCATTATTTTTAATTTTCATTAAATCTGCACTTAAATCACTTTTTGAAAGAGAGTCTTCTTCTAATTTTTGTTTTTTAGAAAAATTAATTGCTTTTCCCATTTCTTTAAAAGCTTTAAAAGGAACATTTTGACCTAAATTTTTTCTAAATCTAACATCAGAAATAAAATCACTTAATTTTGTAAATTTTTGTTTTATTAATTTAAATTCATTTTGATTTTCATTAAATTTTAAAACTGTATTATTATTTATTATTTTAAAATTATTAATTTCTTCTTTTAATTTTTCTTCAATTTTCTTTTCAAATTCATCTAATTTATTCCATTCAATTTGTAAATTATCACTTTTTTCTATTAATTCATTTGCATATTTTCCATTTTCTAATCTTAAAACATCAATTCTATCATCAGTAATTTTAATTCTATCCATTAATTTATTTTCCATTTCATTAAATCTTTTATTTACATATTCAACAAATTTTGTTTGTACATTTTCAATTTGTAAATGAAATTGTTGGATTAAATTTTCTAATTTATTTTTATAACTTTTTAAATCAACTAAATTTTTTTCTTTAAAGGAAAGTAAATCTAAAATTGTTTTATTAGTATAATTTAAAAATGTTTTAACTGAAGGATATTTACATGAATTTCCTATTAAACCAGGAACTAAAATTGTATTATTTATTATATTATCAAATTTATATACTGCATTACTTATATCTTTTTCTAAAGAATGAATTTTTGAATCATATACAAATAATGATTCTTCTGTTTTTTGTTTAAAATTTAAAAAATTTGATATTTTATCTTCATTACTTTTATTTGTTGCTATTGAATTTATTATTTCTGATATTTGAGTTACTAATAATGAAACTTTTTGTTCTGTTTTTGTTATTTTATCAGTTAATTCAGTATTTTTTTCATCAATTTTTCCATTTAATTTATGATCTAATTTTTTAATATCCATTAAAACTTCATTTTGAAAAAACATCATATCATTTTTTGAAACATTATCACTTCCAATTTCCATTATTAATTAAAATATAAAATATAAAAATAACCATATATAAAAAAATAAAAAACCAAAAAAATAAAATCTCAAAAAAAAAATTTAAAAAAAAAATTTTCTATTTTAAAAAAATAATAAAAAAAAAAAATAAATTAAAAGTATTAAAACCCCATTTAAAAAACTTATTCTTTCTTCTCATTAAAAAAATAAATTCTAGGTTTCTCAGTTAAATCAGTTTCTCCATAAACAGCTTCACTAATAATATTATAAATAGTATTTTCCATAATAACATCAGAAATAACTTTCCTAGAATCTTCATTAACAGCAATTAACTTTTCATTAATTTCAGGAATACTCAATTTATACTTATTAACAATTTCCTCCATATACTTATCTTGAATTTTATAATCATCATCATCACTATAATCATCCCCTTCAATTTTAACAATATCTTTCCCTGAATGACGATGAGTAACTCTCGTTGGTGAATAATTTCTTTTGGGAACTGGAATAAAATTAACATCTAAAGTATTATTTGCATCTTTATTAACATGAGTTAAATATCTATTTCTTGCATCTTTTTGTGTTGAAATTTCTGAATTATCTGTCCATTCATATAAGGAAAGTGGTTGAATGTCTATTTTTGATAAGAATTCTTTTTCAAATTCAGGATTACTTAATATCTCCTTTGCTGTTTCTTGGAGAATTGTTTCTATGAAACATTCATTATCGTTTTCTATTAAGTGAGTTGGAATATGGGAATCTTTGACATAAATTTTTTTTATTATACGAAGGTATAAATTTTCTTTTTGCATTTTTGTTATTGTTGAATTTAATGGTACTGAAGTATTTATATTTGGATTTGGATTTAATGTTTGTGAAAGGGTATTTTGTTGTTTTATTGATGCTAAACTACCACGAAGGTTATTTGGTTCGTTTGTATTCCAATGGATTTTTACTTGAATGTCACCTTCATATTGACTTAATAAATATTTTGGAGTTAAAATTGCTTTTATTAATTTATGGTCACCTGGTTCTATTGTTCCTTTATTTGGTTGAATTATTAATTGATCTTCAATTAGAAAACCTGGTTCAATAAAATCGAAAGAAAATGAATTTATTTTTGAATAATTATATAGAATGAATGTTTTATTTTTTGGTTTGTTTAAGTATAATTTACCAAAGTCTAATTCTTCTATATTAAAACCACATTTTTGTATCATGTCACCATTATAATAATTACATACGAAATTTTTGGGCATGTTTTCAAAGGGAGATACTTCTTCTGATGGTAAATATTTTAAAGGATGATATCCAGTACCTTGAATAGTAATTTTTTTAGTATATAAATTTATTTCATCAGTATAATTTAAAGTAAGTTCCATTTGATAAAATTTATTAGTTAAAGGACGAAAATGTGCAATAATATATTTTGTATCACCAGGACCAATAGAACCAATATTATTATCAATAGTAAATATTTCAAAATTATCATTTTTTTCATTAAAAAGTTGAACTTCATCAGTATTAATATAATATTTAATTTTAGCACCACTAATATTAACTAAAGCTATAGGAGCACAAATATAATTCATATAACCAATTGGAATATATTTAAAATCTAAAACATCCTTTGGTATATTTAATATACCAACTTTATCACTTAAAGTCTCAGCAAATAATTCAAAAATTATAGGTTTCCCATTTATAATTTGGAATATTATTCTTAATTTATGTTGTCCTTTCTCTTTTATATTATAACGTAATTTTATATTACAAGTTTCATTAGGTTCTAATTTACTTTTCCTAGGCTCTATTGAAAAAATACGTTCTTTCATAACATGATATTCAATTTTATCATTTGAAGTAGGTTCAACAGGATCCATCCAAATTTCTCTTTTAATTGCAGCATCATCAGGAAATTTAAATGAAAATTCACTTAAAACACCACCTTCATTTTTTAATGTTAAAAATACATCCATATATTTATTTCCTTCTTTTTTATTTAAAATATGTTTTCCAAAATCAAATCTTATTAATTTTAATTTTTTCATTGTATTTTCAATTTTACTACCAACACTTTGAGCAAAATAAATTTCTTCTTGTGTTAATTCTTTTTGTAATTCTTTATTTGCTTCATCTACATTGAAATCTCTCCATAAAGTAGAAGAGGAAATTATACTATTTCTCAAATCGACAATTTTAATTAAAGGATAATCACCTTGACCACAAATTCTCAAAGTACATTTTTTTTCTTCTAAACTAGGAATATCATTTTTTTGTTCTTCTTTATTTTTATTACTAGTTGTAAAAATATGAACTTTAAAATCAATCGATGCTCTAGTTTGAGGACTGAAAGTTACATTAACTTCTTTTTTACAAAATGAATTTACCATTCCTTCCATAAAATCAAATGTAATATCTTCTTTAGCAGAAAATGCATTATTACTTGGATTTTTATTTTCATATTTAGGAATAATTTTAATATAAAAATTCGTTATTGAAGGATTAAATATTGAAAAAGATAATTTTTTATGAAATCCTGCTTTTACTGTTCCAAAATCAATTTCTTCTGGTTTTATAGTTAAATCACCATCGGAACCTTTTCCTAAAATTAATATTTCTCTTATAAATGGTCTCCTATCAAATTTCATATTTTCCTTTTGTGGATTTTTAGGATTAAAAATACCAAAATATTCATTTTGTGGATCATATAATCTTTCAGCAGTAATTTTTAACTTTGAAGTAATTTCCTTATTTTCACTTGGAGTTAGGTAAATATCAAATTTTTTAATTTGATTAGTTTCCATTTCAAAATAACTAGGATTAATATCAATAGCTCCATTTGTAATAGGATCAACTTCAATATCAACAGAAATTTTAATAGGAGATAAATTTTTTAAAGTAATAGTCTTTTTAGCTTTCATTCCAATATATGAAGGAGGGAAATAAATTTCATTTTTAATACCTTCTAATTCAATAACTGGATCTGTACATAAACCATTTACTAAAACAGTTTTTACATTTGATGAATCATGATTAAAAATAATACGAAGAGGCCATCGATAAACAGTACAATCTTTAGGACAAAATTCAATACAAATTAAATGAAATTGATTAGCTGGAATACAACCTATTTGTTTATATATTCTAAATATTTCATTTTGATCTTGATTTATTTTATAATATAATGGTGTATCACTTTTATTTTGGATTTTTAATACTTGGAATAAACTTTGATTTATTGTCGCAGGTGGGAAAAAAATTTCTTTTTTTGGTATTAAATCAAACATTGGCATATAAATCTGACTATGAGGAGGAAATGAATGACCTACTAAACTTAATGTTGTTGGAATTGGAGGATCGAAATAAGTAAAATTTTGATTTTGTGTTTTTTTAAAATTATTTGATGTATTTCTTCCTGTTAATGAATTTTCTATTGATTTACTTATCATATCTTTACCAAATTCACTTAATTTTTTTTTATTTATATTTGCTAATCGATTTGTAGTTTTCATTAAATTTTGATTTTTATTATATGAAGTTAATATTGTTGCTAAACATGGTATATCACTGAAAAAATAATATTCAGGTTTATTTGGTTTGAAATATGCTTTAAATTCAGCTTGACCATTAGGAGTAATAATTCCTTCTTCAGGTTGAATAATAAAAACTGTACTTGGAATATTAAAAATATTAAATCCTTTTACTAAATTTGATACTATAATTGGTTTTTCATAAATCCATTTTATTTTTATTTTCTCATTTGAATTATTAAAAACATGAAATGAAATTCCATCACTACAACTTCCATTTTCAATATAATTAAAATCAATATAATCAATATCAAAAGATATTAATCTTGATTTAGATTGTAAAGGCCAAAACATTTCTTTATGTAATTGAGTAGGATTAGTAAAATCAATTAAAACATCCTCACCACTATTTAACCCATCATTATTAGTTTTAAAAGCAACACTTTTACTTAATTTAGAACTTTCACTTGAATGACCTTTTGCATTAGGTAAATAAAATCCTTTTGATAATTTATATCTAAACAAATCAATTTGTTTCTGTTCTAAAATAGGAATTTTATTCAATAAATCATGACAAGCACCATAAACATCCAAAGTTAATAAATTATGATTTTTAATTAAAACAAAAATCCTTTGATAATAAAGCATACATTCATAAGGTTTAAAAGTAATATTAACTCTAACATTCCCTTTAGGAGGAATAATACCATTTAAAACATCGAATTTAAAAGGACCAGAATTATCATGATAAATTTGAAATTCTGTTTGTACATTTGAATCATTATGAACTCTAATTAATCTCGTTGTTTGATTTCCTAATTCAATACTTTTAAAATTTATATATTTATTTCCTATCCATGTTTTTAATGGAATACATTGACCTGAACATGTAAAATTTGCTATGTTCCCTCCTTGAACTTTTAAAGCGTAAGTTTCATTTGATATTATATTTGGGAAAATTGGTTTGTATTTGATTTTTATTAAAAAATTCGATTTTGGTGGAACTTCTCCTTTTTTATCAGAAAAAAAAAAACATTCTGGATTTTTTCCTGGTTGAATACTTGTTTTTTCTATAGTAAAATAAGCAGAAACATTTTCATCATTAATAACAATTAAATCCAATTCTACATTATTTCCAATTTGAACTATTCCAAAATCAAAATCAAGTTTATTTAATTGTAATCTTGCATATTTTCCTATACAAGACATTTTTATTATTTTTGATACTTTATTATCTAAAATTATTTTTGCATTTCCTACTAGAACTTGTGCTAAATTTGGATTTGTTTTGACATTTATTTCTAATTTTGAATTTTTAGGTACGACTCCTTTATTTGGTTCAAAAATAAATCCTTCAGCATTTTCTATTTGAAATATTATTGAAATATCAGCTATGTTGTCTAAATATATTTTTTTTGTTGAGTTTGTTTTTACTGAGATAAAATCAAAATCAACTGAGTTTGGGATTTGGTTTAATATGTGTGTGTAAGTTTTATCCATTTTTTTTTATATTAATTATTGTTTTTTGGTTTTTTCTTTTTTTTAAGTTATTTTTTTATTGAATTATATATTTTTTTTAAATATAAAAGAATAATTTTAATTAGATTAAAGGAAAATAAATTCTAAATTAATGTATTCTTTATCAGAAAATGCAAAATTTAAATTAAAAAAATATTTTTAAAAATTTTATAAAAATTAAATTCTTTTTCTTTTAATAAACCAAGAAAAAGATATTTTTATTTTAATTTAATTATATTAGTTAATTTAAGTATTTAGGGAAAAAAAAATAAATAAAAACATAAAAATATCCTTTTAATAATTTAGTTAAAAAAAGTACTATTTAAAGTAGCCGAAGAAGCAAACCCTGAGCAAAATTTTCCATCAACAAGTAAACACTGTAAATCACTAACTTGAATACAAGGATATTCATAAATTTTTTTATCTTCTCCAACACCATTCATTTTAATAATTTTCAAAACAGGATCTAAAACAACAAAAGTACTACTCATATAAGAAATAGTATCTAAAAATTCTTTAGAAATATTATATAAACTAACACAAACAAACTCACCAGAAAAATCAACACAAACAACACTAATAGGAACTTCAAAACAGCTTTTAACAGGACTAATAATTTTCCCAGTAATTAATTTCCCAGTATTAATTCCTTCAACTAATCCACTAGTATTTATAATAGTATACTTAATATCCTCTTTTAAATTACTTGGTATTGTTGTTATAATTTGAGCTAATTTTTTAGGTTTTAAACCACATTGATTTTTTATTAATTTACAAGTTGATTGAACTGTATTAATTATATTTACACATAAATCATTTGATTTTAATGTCTCATCAATATTATTTGCTTCTGAAAAATCTTGATATGCATTTTCATAATTTTCTAAATATGCATGAACTACTCCTCTATTATAATATAAATCAGGATTTTTATATTTTGATTTTTTCTCTTGGGATTTATTATATGCACTTAATGCAAATCTTAAATCATTATATTGAGTTTTATCAATAAATGCTTTGTAAAAATATGCATTTCCATATACATACCATGATAATGAATCTTTTAAATCTAATGATATTGCTTTTTTAGCATAGTCTAAACTTTCTTTTGCTATTGTTTGTTTTTCTTCATTTGAATTTACTTGTTTTGTTCTTATTATCATTGATAAACTTCTTAAACTTGTTTTATTTTTTGGATCTAAATTTAAAGCATCTTTAAAATATTTTATTGCTTTTTCTATATCTGGTTTTTTCCACATTATATGAGCAATACAATTAAAATTATCTGCAATGAATGGATTTAATTTTAACTATTTTAAATAATTTAAATTTATATAAATTATTATATTTTTTTACACTTTTTGTTGCTGACTCTTCTGATTCTTTTGAGTATTCTGGAAATTTATCTAAGGCAAAACTTTTTACTGAATATAAAAATGATATTTCTTCTTTTGATAATGAATTTGATATTTGAAGATTATCATTTATTAATTGTATTAAATTTAATATTGAAGATTTTAGTAATTCATTTCTTTCTGGTTTGTAATTTGTGAAATATATTTCTTCAACTTTTCCAAATAGTGATTCTATTTCTTTTATATTTTTTATGTTTTCCATTTTTTCTATATTGAAATTTGATGATAAGGTTTCACTTTCCATTTTAAAATTTTAAAATAAATCATTTTTAAATAATTATATAAATAAAAAAATATTAAAATGAAAATACTAATTTTATTTCAATTCTTTATATTTAAAATAATTATATCAAATCCATTACAAAATTATATTAAAAATGAACAAAATGAAACAAAACTAAAAGATATATTTTTACAATTAATTCTATATGAAAAAGATAATATTTCTAAAATAATAAATACACCAAAAATAAATTCTTCTTGTTCCACTTTTTTAAAAGAAAATTATATATTAAATGAGACTGATGAATCAAGTATAAATAAAACATATCTTTATTATTTAAAATTAGTATTTGATTCATCAAAAAATAAAAATGATATATCAACTTATAGAGATTGTATGAGAAAAAGATATGGAATAAAATTAAGAAAAAAAGATATAAATAATTATTCATATGTCTTAGTTTTTATTGATAAAAGAAATGAAACACAAACACTTAATAATGATGATACTACTTATTTATTTGCTTTATGTTTAGCTTATAAAAATGATACTTGTCATGATAATGATTATAAAAAAATATTTCTTACATTTTTTGAAAATTATGCCAACACAACATTTAAAGAAAGTGAAATTACTATTTTTAGTTTTGAAAATACTTCTAATGAATATGTATATCATTTTATTTCTTTTGATCAAATTCCTTTATATTTTGTTATACTTATTTTATTTTTAATGTTATTTAAAAAATGGATTTTTAAATGTAATTATTGTTCAAAAAAAGAAAAAGATATCGAAAAAGATAAAGAAAAAAAAACAAATGAAAAAAGAAATAGAGATACAATAATGAGTGATAAATCACCTCAACCAAATTTAAGTAAAAAAACTAATTATCAAAAAATATTTGAAAATGTATTTTCATTTTTTCAAAATATTGATATTTTATTTAGTAATGAAAATGAAGAAAATATATATAATGATACAGGAATAAGTTATATAAAAGGAATGAAAGGTTTATCAATGATTTTTTATCTTTTAGGAACATTATTTTTTAATTTATATAATTCACCCATTTCACAAAAAACAAAAAGACAATTTTATTTAAATTTAGGAAATTTTTTAAATAGTTTTTTTTATATTGGATTAAAATATTCTCCTAGAATTTTACTTAGTTGTAGTGGATATAGTTTATTTTATAAATTGACATATTATTTAGATGAAAAGACAGAAGAAGAAAGAGAAGAAAGAATTAATAAAGAAAAAAAACACTCTTTTATACATTATACAAATATTAATATGTTATTTACATTTATAATTCATCAAATATATAAATATATTCTTTTTTTATTTGTTCTTTTTTTTATGATTTATACTATTTTCGAATTAAATTTATTTTTTATTGATATAAATCCTATGTGGGTTTATTTTGAAAATTCTTTAATAAAAACAATAAAATTCACTCAATTAATTCCATTATTATTTGGATTTCAAGCTTATTACTTTCATGAAAAAGAACAACAATATCAAATAATAAATTATTTTTGGTTAGTTTATAATGAAATATTTTATTTTTTAATAACAACATTTATTCTTTATTTTGTCTATAAAAAAAATTTACCATTGTATGGAATTATTATTGGGTTATTTATTTCAATTGAAGTTAGTAAATTTATATTTGTTTATTTTGGTTATAAATTAAATACAGCATTAATTTATACTTTTAATAATTATGGAAAATTTCATGTTACTTCTTTAATGAATTATCCTTATTTTTTAATTGGAGTTTATTTTTCAATGTTTAATTATTCTATGCAAAAAAGATTAAATTATGGAGATTGTGAAAAACAAAGAAAAGATTATTTAAAACGAATTATTAAAAAAGTTAAAAAATTAATAAATTGTCAAAAAATTAATTTGTATAAATGGGGAATTTTATTTATTATATTATTTATTATTTTTTCTTTTTCTCCTTTTTTTATTTTTACTTTTATTAGAGTATATAATAATAATAATTTATTAAACACTTATTTCAATAATGATATAATTAAATTTATTTTGATGTATGATACTGAAATTATAGTTATTTTATTTCATTTATTTGTTTTTTTTTTTAATTTTGAAGAAAATTTTATAAAACATTTTTTCACTCACAGAAAATGGAATTTACTTGACAGAACATATTTTAGTTATATTTTATTAATTAACCCAGTTATTTTATATATTCTTTATACTGGTGAAACTAAAATACAATTTAATGTTGCAAATTGTATTCTTTATAGTTTAATATCTTTTTTTTTCTTGTTTTTTTTTTCTACATTATTCTATGTTATTTTTGAATTACCTTTTAAAAGATTAATAAAATATAAATTTAAAATCAAAAAAAATCAAAAAAATGAAGAAATTTTAGGTAATATAGAAGAAAAATTTAATAATTCAAAAAATGATAATAATCTTTTTAATATTACTGACATTGAGGAAGAAGAAAATGAAGAAGAAGTAAATTTAACTAATAAAGTAAATAAACTTTAATTATAAAAACAACATTCAAAAATTAAAAATCTTAAATTAAAATATTAATATAAAAAATAAATAAAATCAAAAAAATTATTTTATAAATAAAAAAAAATTAAAAAATGGATAAACAAGAAATCAAAAAATCCAATCCTGAAGAAAAAAAAATTTTAATAGAAACATCCTCTGACTTATATAAACTTCCCTTAGACATAATAAAAAATACAAAAATATACAATTTCAAAGGAAATTACTTTGATGAATTATATGAAGAAGCTTTAAAAATAGAAAAAGCAGGAGGCTTAGAAAAATTTTCAATATCAAATTATTTAAAAAAAGGAATTAAAATAGAAAAAATTAAATTTCAAATGACTTATCAAACTCAAATGGGACAAGAATTAGGAGTAATTGGTTCTATTAAAGAATTAGGTGAATGGAATCAAGATAAGGCTTTAAAAATGGAATGGACAAATGGAAATGTTTGGATTAAAAAAGTTGATTATAATGAAAATATTGATTTTGAATTTAAATTTATTTTTATTGTAAATATGAGAGTTGAAAAATGGGAAGATGGAAATAATAGAAAATTTAATTTTAATGAGATTAAAAATAAAATTGAAAATGAAAAAAATAATTCTGATGTTGTTAATATTAATATTAATCAACAAATATATAAATTTGATTCTAATGAAAATTTATTGACTATTATTGCTCAATGGAATAAAAAATAAAAATATGTATTTTATTAAAAAGAAATGAAATTATTTTTTTTAATATTAATTTAAAAATAATATATAAAATTGTTAATTTTGGGTTTTAATATTATATTTTCACATATGATTTTTTTTCAAATAATTTATTAAACTTAATTTTTAAAATCAATAAATAAATATTTGATATTAATTTTATTTTGAAAATTTACTCTTAAAAAATATATATCAAATGTTTTATATATTTAAAATTTTTATAAAATATCAATTTTCCCTATTCAATATTATAATTATTGTTTTACTCGTGTAAAATTTTCATTTCTTTTTTTAATTAATAATTATTATATCTTCTTCTATTCTTGTTTATTATTAATTTATTTAATAGTCTTTTATTTATAATTTTATTATTTTAAATTAAATAAATTTTCATTTAAAAAAATAAAAAAATATTATTTATTAAGCTTCATCAATTTTTTTTCTTAATCTTTGATTTCTATAATTTTGAATTCTATTTTGTAACTCATTAACTAATTTATTCTTAGATTCAAATTTCAATCTTCTTTCTTCATCTTCTTTCATTTTTAAATATTCTTCATTTTCTTTTTCTTTCATTAAATTTCTAAAATCAGATTCAATTTCTTGTAATTTAGTAGAAAGTAAATCATTATTATTTTTTTGTTCTTGATATTTATCTCTATAATTATCTCTTTGTTTTTCCATTGAATTTAATTCTAATCTTTGTCTTTCATCATTTTGTCTTAAATTAGAATTTTCT
>Ga0256407_10004301_pt1 | contig 24002 bp, 14 predicted proteins | sample RumenRJG_04DNA_FD_193489 | JGI IMG/M metagenome (GOLD analysis project Ga0256407, IMG submission 193489) | Bovine rumen microbial communities from Lethbridge, Alberta, Canada - RJG_04 | ecosystem: Host-associated > Mammals > Digestive system > Stomach > Rumen | place: Canada: Alberta... | reverse complement strand
TAACCTGTCTGCCATGCGACGCCCAAGGAACTTTCAAACGGACAGATACTACCACCTGGTAAACCGGGTGGTCCATCGCGCCTTTTACCTGGACGAGTATGAGCCATGACATGAAGTTACTCCACCACTCCCACTCCACCAATCGTGTCTGACCCTCTGGTCCCCATACTCTTTCACGTCGTTCGTTCTTCCTTTCTTGCTTGGTCGCTGAAAGTATGGCACGAACGACGCTTTTTTGCTCACGTGAAGGGATCGGAAAGTAGATTTCACCCGCTTGGTGAAAACCGAAATCCCTTCAAACCACTGAATATAAAGGCTGAAACCGCCATCAAACGTTTTCAACTGCGACGGTTAGGTTAAAGGCCGAATCGGCTCATTTACGACGCGGGCCTGCCGGAGGGCGAGCGCCTCACGCACACGAACATCAACCCCTACAAGCCGGGCGATCCCCTGTTGCCGTCGGGGTTGCTGGGCCCAGTCAAGGTCGTGAACGCACGTAAAACCATCCTTGCGGAGGTTCTCGAACGTGTAGATGTCTGTGGCCGATTTTCCCATGCCGCTGAATAGAGCATTTCATGCGCGTTTCGGCAATAGCCGTGCGGCGTTAGCGGAAAAGGGCGTTAGCGCGGCACGGGTTCGACGTGCACGACTGCGTCCACGACGCCGATGCCCGCGGCGCGGATCGCGTCGCGCACGGCGTGCCCGATCGCGTGGCCCTCGACGACGGAGAGCGTCCGCGCGACCTGTATGTGGAGATCGGCCTGGAACACGCCGCCGTAGCGCCGTGTGCGCACGCGGTGGCAGCCGCTGACTCCCTCCACGCTGCGCGCGATCTGCGCGACCTCGGCAGACTTGCCGGGCATTTCGGCATCTGTCAGCTCCTCGATTGCCGGCTTCACCACGTCCCAGGCGGCCTTCAGGATGAACACGGCGACGACCAACGCACCCAGAGCGTCAACCCACGCGAGCGACGGGGCGAAGTACGAAACCGCGAGCGCGAGGGCGACCGGGATGGAGCTGATCGCGTCACTGCGGTGGTGCCAGGCGTTGGCCTTGAGGGCGGAGGAGCGGAACTTCTCCGCCACGGCGCGGGTCCAGCGGTAGATCGCCTCCTTTGCGACAACCGATGCCACGGCAATCCAGAAGGCATACGCGGCCGGCGCGGCCGGCTTGGCGCCGTCCGCCGCGGCAAGCAGCTGCAGGACGGCCGTCCGCCCGATTCCAAAGGCGACCCCCGCAAGCGCCAATCCGATCGCCGCCGTGACCACCGCCTGGATCTTGCCGTGTCCGTACGGATGTTCCACGTCGGCGGGCGCCGTCCAGTAGCGGACGCCCAGCAGGACCGCGAAGTCGGTCACGAGGTCGGAGGCGGAATGCACCGCGTCCGCCAGCAGCGCCTGCGACCCCGCCAGCCATCCGGACGCGGCCTTGAGCGCCGACAGTGCCACATTCACCACCATGCCGCCGAGCGTCACCTGCCGGACGGCATGCAGTTCGGACAACGGTTCCGTTTCCGTCTCCGGGTTCAAGTCGTCAGCACCACTAACTTGCCATGTGGACGTCGATCTGCGGGAACGGAATCTTGATGCCCGCGCGCTCGAACGCCTCCTTGACCGCCTGCTGGGCGCCGGAGAACACGGCCCAGTAGTCCGCGCAGGCCGCCCACGGGCGCACGTTGATCGTCACGGCGGATTCGCCGAGCGAGGCGACGGCCACCGCCGGGGCGGGGTCGGCCAGCACGCCGGGTACGGATTTCAGCGCTTCGCGCGCCACGTCCACGGCCTTCGTGAGGTCGGTGCCGTAGGCGACGGCCACGACGGTGTCCACACGGCGCTTCCCGAGCGCGCTGAAGTTCGTGATGGCGCTGCCCCACACGGCGGCGTTGGGCACGGTGATCTTCTTGTTGTCCGCAGTCGCGAGCACGGTCGCCATCATGTTGAGTTCCGTGACGGATCCCTCGACGCCGCCGGCGATCACGTAGTCGCCCACCTTGAACGGGTGGTTGAGCGCGATCATCAGTCCGCTCGCGAGGCTGCCGAGCGATTCCTTGAACGCGAAGCCCAGCACGACGCCGGTCACGCCAAGGCTCGCCACGAGCGGCCCCACGTCCACGCCGAGTCGTCCGAGCGCGATGACGAACAGGATGGCCCAGCCCGTCTTCGAGACGACGCTGCAGATGAAGGTGCGCAGGAGTTCGTCCACGCGCTTGGCCTTCGCGAGGGATTTCCGCATCGCTGCGACGATGCCCTTCACGACGAGTCCGCCGACGAGCAGGATCAGTATGGCCGCGAGAACGTTGACGGCGAGGTCAAGTCCGTTCTCGGTCAGCCAGGTCGTTGCCTGTTTCAGGGCCGCCTGGCCTTCGGCGGCCTGCCGGCTCACGGTATCCACGAGTTTTGCGCCTGTCGCCTGGGCGGCGCAGGCGACTGCGCTCGCCGCGTTGGTTGTGGCTTCGACTACTTCGTTTGTCATTTTCTTTTTCTCCTTTTGTGGACCATCATCAGGTTGCGGCCCTTGAAGGCCAGGCAAACCACGAAAAGCGCGAACACGGAGAGAAGGATCTCCGTTCCGTCGACAAGCTCGTTGATCGGCGTCGGAAGATTGCGCTTCAGTGACGGGAAGACAAGGCTTGCGAGGTTGAACAGCAGCACCGCCGCAGACACGAACAGCACCGACCAGAAGAGCCATGTGCGCAGCGACGCGTTGAACGACGGCGCGGGTGCGGGTTTCGGCGCGGGCAGCGTGGGCAGTGGCGGCAGAAGGGCGCCGTCCGGCTGTTTCGGCATGGTGCGCTGCACCTGGATCTTGCCGGACGCCGTGCGCGGGAAGGGTTCCTTGCGCGTGATGACGCGCTTGATGCGCTTGTGGACGGGAAGCTGTCGGTTCAGGGCGTCGAGCTGCCGCTTGACGGTCTCCTCGGACACGACGGCGTAGATCTCCGCCACGATTTCCCGCGTGGCGCCGTCTCCGTACACGACGGCTTCGTGTATGCCGGGAATGGAGAGGATATTTTCCTCGAGCTCCTCCGGCGCCACCTTCTTGCCGGAGGAGAGCACGATCGTGCGCGAGACGCGGCCCGTGATCCACACGTAGCCGTCTTCGTCGATGCGGCCGATGTCTCCCGTGCGGAACCACCCGTCCGCGTCGAGCACGTCCGCCGTGCGCGTCGGCTCCTTGTAGTAGCCCTTCAGCACGGCGGGGCCGCGCAGGAGGAGCTCGCCGTCCGGCGAGACCTTCGCCTCCATGCCGCCGAAACCATGGCAGCACAATCCCGCGCTGCCGGGGCGGGGATCGTCCACGGGCGCGAGGGAGTAGAGTGACGTCGTCTCCGTGAGCCCGTAGCCGCCGAGCGGGCGTATGCCGAGCGACATCAGCCTTTCGTAGGTGCGGCGCGCAAGCGGCGCGCCGCCCACGAGGATCCAGTCGATCGGCGTGCCGAGCACCGTCTCCGCCGAGGGGCCGTGCTGGGCGATCTTGTTGGCGAGGATGTCCGCAAGCGCGGGCACGAGGAAGAGATAGTTCGCGCGGAAGCGCGCCACCGCGTCGTAGATGCGGCGGAAGTCGGGGCACACGCCGAGCGACACGCCGTGCGCGAGCATGGCGTAGGTGGTGCAGAGCCCGAAGATGTGGTAGAGCGGCAGCAGCATGAGCGAACGCGAGCCGGGCTGGAAGCCGAAGGCCGTCTGGGCGAACTCCGAGAACGTGCGGATGCCGCGCAGCGTCAGCTCCGCGCCGCGCGGCTTGGACGTGGTGCCGCTCGTGAACACGATCATCGCCGTCTCGTCCTCGTTGCGCGGCGGGAGGTCGAACACGCTGTCGTCGCCCATGTCGAGCGCCGCGCGCGCGAGGGCCATCAGCTCGTCCGCCTTGTGGGAGCCGAACCCGCCCACCACGAGGCCGGGGAGCAGGCGCTCCACTTCGCGCGCCTTCTCCACGTAGAGCGCGCTGTGGACGAGATACGTGGCGCCGGTGAAGGCGAGGCGGTCCACGATCTCCTTAGCCGAGAGGTTCACCTCGAGCGGCACCACGGTGACGCCGGCGAAGAGGCCGGCCGCGTGCGCGGTGATCCACTCGTAGGAGTTCTCGCCGAGGAGCCCCACCACCGCGCCGGGGGCGTAGTGGTGGACGATCCAGGCGATCTCCTCGATGTCCTCGGCGAACTCGCGCCAGGAAATGGGCACGGACCTGTCGCCGGCGGCGATCAGGAACGCAGGATCTTCCGGGCGCTCGTCCCGGTTCTGGCGGAATTGCTCCAGCAATGTGTTTGCGTGTGTCATGTGTTTTGGCCTCGCGGCGGCACGGAGGTAGTATACCACATTTCGACGCCTCGGCGTAGGGTGCCTCTCGTTTTTAATTCCATCGGCTGGCGATGTCGCCCTTATGGGCCGGGGTGCCGGAACCAGGCGCTGACGGGGAGGTCGAGGCCGAGGCCGAGCATGTAGTTGTAGAGGGCGAGGCGGAGGCCGCGTCCGATGCGATCCCAGTCGGGCGCCTTCGGCTCGATGTACGGGATTTCGTTGCGGGCGAAGACGCGCCTGCCGGGATTCGGCATGGGCGGAATCGTGATGCCGAACCTCTCCGGCGCGCGGGCGATCGGCGAGTGGACCGTGAGCGCGAAGCGGTGGAAGAACGCCGACTGCACCACGCCCTCTCGGAAGAGGTCGCGGACGTACCGCAGCGCGGCGTGCGCCTCGCGTTCGGTCTGGGTCGGAAAGGCGTACATGAGGTAGGCGTGCACGAGGATGCCGGCGTCCGCGAACGACCGCAGGACCGTCCGCGCCGAGGCGAGCGTGATGCCCTTGTTCATCAGCTTCAGGAGACGATCCGTGGCGCATTCGAGCCCGCCCGTCACGGCGATGCACCCCGCCCGCGCCATGAGACGCGCGAGGGCGGGCGTGTAGGCGGCGTCGAAACGGATGTTGCCCCACCAGCGGCATTTGAATTTCCGGCGGACGAGCTCGCGCGAGAGGTCGCGGGCGAGCTTCGGCGGGATGGCCTCGTCCGTGAAGTGGAAGCCGCGTTCGCCCGTTTCACCGGCAAGCGCCACCATCGCGTCCGCGATGGTGGCCGCGGAGGGCATCTGGAAGCACTTGATGTAGTCGAGCGAGACGTCGCAGAACGCGCACTTGTGCCAGTAGCAGCCGCGCGCGAGCTGGAGCTTGATCCAGCGTCCGTCGCTCCAGAGGCGGTGCATGGGGTTGGTCGTCTCCGCGAGGTCGATGTACTGCGCGAGGTCGAGTCCGCGATACGAGGGGCGCACGAACGGCGGCACCTCCGCCTTCAGCCCGAGCAGGTCGCACCACGGCCTGTAGCCCTCGTCGTACATCACGACGTCGAAGAAGCGCCCCACGCGCGGGTCGTTCTGCGCGCGCAGCTCCGTGTTCACGTAGCCGCCGCCGAGGGCAAGGCGCACGTGCGGCGCGAGCCGACGCACGGTGCGCGCGATGCGGAACGCGCCGAGGAGCGTGCCGGGGAAGGGACAGGTCACGCCCACGATCGTCGGCGCCGTCTCGCGCAGGACGCGCGCGACGTGCGCCTCGAGGATGCGGTCCACGGGACTGCGCCGGCGCAGGCGGCGCAGAAGGGCGCCGAAGTCCGGCACGGCGGCACCGAGGTGCTCGGCGTAGCGGGAGAAGCCGAAGTCGGGGTCGACCTCGGCGCGGATGGCGGCGGCGAGGTCGTCGAGGTAGAGCGAGCAGAGCACCTTCGCGCGCTCCTGCGGGTCGTCGCCGAGCACGTCCGCGCGCGTGAGGCCCGTGCCCTCGGGCGTGATGGAGTCGAAGGCGGGCCCCTCGGGGAGGTAGCCGGGCTCGGCGAGCGTCTCGGCGTCGTCGGGAGCGCGCCCCTGGAGAAAGGCGACCACTTCGTCCGTGAGCGGCTGTTCGCCGAACGAGCGCAGGACCTCGAGCGCGACCTCGACGGAGAGGTCGCGCTGCTCTGCGGACACGCCAAGGGAGTCCAGCCAGCCGACGAGCTGCGCCGTGGCGGGATAGGGCGTGTTGAGCTGCACGAACGGCGGCGTCAGGAGAAGTATCCGCTCACGCCGTCGCATGGTGGGGTCCACATTTTTCCATGGCGTGATTATACCATTCCGCCTCCCGAAAGACAACCGAATGGTTGCGTCCCCGAAGGGATATGGTATACTGTCAGCCATGAGCAACTGCAAGAACCGCATACGGGCCGCCGTCAACGAAGAGATCGGCAGCCTCGACTCGCGCCTCGAGCTTTCGAACGGCGTGGGAATCCCGTGCGTAGGCTACGGGACGTGGCAGACGCCGTCCGGCGACGTCGCCCGCGACTCCGTGCGAAAGGCCCTCGAACTGGGCTATCGGCACATCGACACCGCCACGGTCTACGGCAACGAGGCGAGCGTCGGCGAGGGCATCCGCCTGTCGGGCGTGAAGCGCGAGGACGTGTTCGTGACGACCAAGCAGTGGACGGACGTGCGCGGGTGCGCGGCGACCGTCGCCGCCGCCGAGAAGGCCCTTGCCACGCTGGGCGTGGACTACCTCGACCTCTACCTCGTCCACTGGCCGGCCGTGGCGAAGCTCACGCCGGACTGGGCGGACCTCAACGCCGACACCTGGCGGGGGTTCGAGAAGCTCTACAGGGACGGCAAGGTGCGGGCGATCGGCGTCTCGAACTTCATGCCGGAGCAACTGGAGGCGCTCAAGGCGACCGCGGAGGTGATGCCGATGGTGGACCAGGTGGAGTTCCATCCCGGCTACATCCAGAGGAACGTGCTCGACTACTGCGCGGCGAACGGCATACAGGTCGAGGCGTGGAGTCCGATTGGCAGCGGGCGTCTGCTTGCCGACCCCCTCGTGACGAAGATCGGCGCCGCGCACGGGAAGAGCTCGGCGCAGACGTGCGTGCGCTACGCGATCCAGCACGGCGTGCTGCCGCTGCCGAAGTCGATCCACGCCGAGCGGATCGCCGCGAACGCGGACGTGTTTGACTTTGCGCTGTCGGAGGAGGAGATGTCCGCCCTCGACGCCATGCCGGAGACGGGCTACAGCGGCTACCATCCGGACGACGCGCCGGCAGGCTGAGCAAAGGGCGGGTGAACGGCGAATGGCAAGAAAGAGCGCCACGTGCAGCTGTGCCGGGCGAACCAGAAGTGAGGCTGCAGTATGAACGACGAACGAATCCAGGCACTTGACCCGGCGACGAAACTCGCCGTGGTGCTGTGCGACTGCACCGCGGCGGCGGGGGCGTTGGCGAGAGGACACCTCTCCGGGCCCACGGCCTCGTACTACCTCGCCCAGGCCCTCGCCGGCGTGTCGCTGCTCGGCGCGGAGACGTCGCAGGACGAGGAGACCGTCACGCTTCGTCTGGAGTGCCCCGGCCCGCTCGGCGGCTTCCTCGTGGAGGCCACCGCCGCAGGCACCCTGCGCGGCTACACGAAGCAGAAAATCCTCAACGACTTCGACGGACTCGGCACGCCGAAAGATGCGAAGGTGCTGGGCGAAACGGGTACCTTCGAGATCATCCGCTCGATCCCCGGCGCGATTCTCGCCTCCGGCGCCGTCGCGGTAGGTGGAAAGGCCGGGGTGGCCGATGGCCTCGACGCCTTTTTCGCACAGTCGCGCCAGCGGCGCGTGCGCACGGCTGTGGCGGCGGCGGCGGGCGACGACGGCGTGCCCGTCTACGCACGCGGGGCGCTCGTGGAGTGTCCGCCTGACGGCGACGCCGCCGCGTTCGAGGCGGTGGCGGATGTCTTTGCCTCCGGCGCGGTGAAGAAGGCGCTTGCGTCGGGAACGGCCTCCGCGCGCACGCTCCTGAAAAAGCTTGGCCTCCCGCACGCGGAGGTGCGCAGCACGACCCCGCTGTCGTTCGCGTGCCGGTGCAGCGCAGAGCGCGCGGCGGCGATGCTCGCCGCAATCCCCGAGGCGGAACGCGCCGCGCTGCCGCCGCAACTCGACGTCACGTGCCACATGTGCGGCCGCACGTGGACTGTCTCAACACGCCGCACGGAGAAGGGGGCCTGACGATGGCCGAATATGTGACGATTGGCGAGGCGCTGCCGACGCAGGTGGACGGTCTCGACGTGTTGGGGGCGGTGTGCAACAACATGGTGGTGCCGCTGGCGATGCCGTATTTCGCCGATCCGGAAGTGCGTCCGCTCACCCGTGCGGACGACTACGGTTTCGAGATCTACCGCTCGTCGCTCGTGTTCCTGCTCGCGAAGTGCGCCGAGGAACTGGCGCATGGATCGGAGTTCCGCGTGCGCCAGTCGATCTCGCAGGCGCTCTACTGCACGTGGGCGCCGCCGGCGCGCGGACCGGCCAAGGCGACGGGCGACATCGCGCGCCTCTCCGCCGCGCTTGCGGACCTCGTGCGCGCGGACGTGCCGATCACGGCCCAGCCTGTCCCCTACAAGAACGCCGTGGAGGCGCTCGGCAAGCTCGGCCGCGTGGACGAACTCAACCTCCTCCGGCACCGCAACCCGCCGGCCGTTCTGCTCTCGTGCTGCGGGGACTTCCGCGCGCTGAACCAGACGCCTCTTGCGCCGCGTACGGGTGCGCTCGACCTTTGGGAGCTTTTGCCTGCGGACGGCGGATTCATTCTCAACGTGCCGCCGCCGGAGACGCCGCGCAAACTCCGCCGCGTGCCCGCGACCGCGCCGTTCTTCAAGATCTTCCGGCATCAGGCCGAACACCGCCGCATGACGGGCGTCGAGACGCTCGGCGACCTCAACCAGGCGATCCTTGAAAAGCGCTTCGACGTGTTCGTGCGCACGGTGGAGGCGATGCAGACGAAGGACCTTGCCCAGATCGCCGACAAGATCGCGGCGCGCGGCGAGGTGCGTCTCGTGCTGCTCGCGGGTCCGTCCTCGGCCGGCAAGACCACCACGGCGCATCGTCTCTGCACGCAGCTGCGCGTGGTGGGGCTGCGTCCGCTCCTTCTCTCCACCGACGACTACTTCGTGGGTGACGCGCGCAATCCGCGCGACGCGGAGGGCAACCTCGACTACGAGACCGTCAAGGCGGTGGACGACGTGCGCCTCGCGGCCGACCTGGGGGAACTCTTCGCGGGGAAACCCGTCCATCTGCGCAAGTTCGACTTCCTGAAGCACGACGGCTACGACGCGAAGGAAACGACGCGCCTGCCGTCCGACGGCGTGGTGGTGCTGGAAGGCATCCACGCGCTCAACCCGTCGCTCACGGCGGCGCTCCCGGACAACGTGAAGTTCCGCGTGTACCTCAACGCGCTCACGCAGCTCGTGGTGGACTCCTGCAACCGCATCTCGACCACCGATACGCGCCTCCTGCGCCGCCTTGTGCGCGACTTCCACTTCCGGGGGATGTCGCCAATCGACACGTTCCGCCTCTGGCCGAACGTGGTGGCGGGCGAGCGGAAGTGGATCTACCCCTACCAGGCGAAGGCGGACGCCGTGTTCAACAGCGCGCTCGACTACGAGCTGGCCGTGCTGAAGCCGTACGCGAACGAACTCCTGAACCAGGTGAAGCCGTGGGACGCCGCGTTCGCCGAGGCGCGTCGGCTCTCCGGCATCCTCCACAACGTCTCGCCAGCCCCCGCCGACTGCGTGCCGGGTGACTCCATCCTCCGCGAGACGATCGGCGGCAGCCAGCTGACGTACTAACGCCTGCCGCCACGCACGCGCTTCATCATTCAATCGTCGCCTTGTAGAACTTGATGGCGCCCTTGTCGATGATGAACGTCGCCTCTTCCCCATCGCGGAAGTGCAGGTCGTTGTCGTTCAGCTCGTAATCCTGAATCTGGGTGTTGATCCCCGACACGTTTTCGCCGCCGTAGACCTTGAGCGTTCCATTGATCGGTGCCTTCTCCGCGCCGTCCATCACCGCGAAGTTGCGCACGAGCTTCACCTTCACGGTGACTGCAGAAGCGCCAACGTCAATGTCGGTGATCTCGAACGAGCCCCAGCCGTCCACGTCGTAGTTGGTGTTCATGATATTCTCGTTGAGGAGGTACGCCCTGGCGAACTGGTCGGACGTCAAGGTTCTGATAACCGCAGCAACGGCCGCATGGTCACCGCGCGCGTTCAGCCAGTCCGCCTGGCTGGCGGTGAGCGTCGCGGTTCCGTCGGAAACGGTCACGACCTCATCGGTCACGAACACGACGACCCTGTTCGTGTAGCTGCCGTAGATGGATCCGACAGCCCCTTCGCCGGCGTAGCCAACTTTCTGCAAGTAGGAGGGCGTGTCGCCGTAGGCGAACGGGAAATTGGGATTCCCGCCTGCCGTCAGCGGCAGATAGTTTCCGCCCTGTTTCACCGAAACGGAATACATCCTGTTCGTCATGTCCATTTCGACCCGGACGGTGTAGTCGTTTCCGACGGTCGCCGTGACCCCCTCCGTATCGAGCCAGACCCTTCCGTTCAGATTGGTCGTGTAGACCTGGAAGCAGGCGTTCGTGCCGATGCGCACAGCCGCCTTCACGCCTTCGAATTCCTGGTCCTCCTCCGCCGCGCTGTTGAACGAAGCCGTCGTCTCGATGACGACATTGCGCGCATCGGAAGGACTGTCAGCGACAAACTCGTTACGCTCTTCTATCTCCACCTTATGGTCAACGTACTCGACGGCGTTGGACCAAAGCCCCGTCGCCTCCTTGTAGTCCTCGTTCTCGAAGATCCAGTGATTGGCTCGGTTCTGCGGCGTGTCCTCCCAGACGGCTGCGTTCACGCCGTTGGTCGGCCCGAAGAACCGCTTCACGTAGTAGTCGTAGGAGAACACGTCGCTCGGACGGTACCCCTCGGCGTACACCCGCGCCTTGATCGTCGTCGCGCCGGTCGCGTTCGTCACGTTGATCGCCGTGCCGGCGGTGTACACTTCGCTGCTCTCCGTCGGGTCGCTGCCGTCAACCGTGTAGCGGATGACTGCGCCAGGAACCGTGCTCGCGAGATCGACGAACGTCGTGCGATAGCCCGCCGTAGAAGTTGAAGTCGGCGCCGCCGCCTTCTCCGCCATGGTGTATGTTGCGGACGCCGTGTCGCTTGCAACATAGCCCGACTTGAACGCCTTCGCCTTGATCGTGGTCGTACCGTTGATCGTGATCGGGGCGGAGTACGCCGCGCTGGAGGACGTCGGTTCGCTACCGTCGAGCGTGTAGCGAATCGTCGCGCCCGCCGTCGCGCACGCGAGCGTGACGTCGAGGCTGTCGGTCAGGAACGCCATGGCGGCAGGCGAGAACGTGGGCTCGGGCAGCTTCGCCATCTGGAACGTCACGTTGTCGATGATGTTCGCCTTGTCGCCCGAGACGCCGGTCTGCACGAAGCGCAGGATGTGCGTTGCAGCCGCGTTGATGGTGACCTGGCCCGAGTATTCGGACGGCGACGTGGCCGTTGGCGAAACAGACGCGATTTCGTTCGTCACGCTACCGCGAATCAGCAAAACGCGCGTCGTTACGCCGACATAGCCCGGACGTGCCGCATACGTGAACATGAAATTGTAGGTCGCGGCGTTCGGGATGACGAACTCCTGCGCCACGAAGGACTCCGATCCCGCGCCGTTCGTCTGGATAAACGCCGCCTTGCCCCCAAAATCGGAGTGGTTCGCCACCCATGTGCTGTTCGGCGCGGCAAGGCCCGCGTTGGACGCGAAGGTCCAGTACTTGCAGGAGAATCCGTCGCCGTTTGAATAGGACCACACGCCGGAGTTCTGCGTCACGGTGTTCTGCTCGAATCCTCCGTTGAGGATGAGGTCACCGGTGGGCGAGAGTTTGTTGAACGTGATTTCCGCCACATCGCTTTCGAGGTATCCGCTCTTGAACGCGCGGGCCTTGATGGTGCAGGTGGAGGAAATCTGCAATGCGCTTGAATAGGCCGCACTGGAGGATGTCGGATCGGAACCGTCAAGCGTATAGCGGATGGTGGCACCGGAAACCGAGCTTGAGATCGTGAGGTTCACATACCCGTCGAAGATCGTGGTGTCGGTGACGGTGTTCGCGCGCGAGAACGTGGGCGCGGGGAGCTGGTTGAGCGTCAGCTCTACGCCGTGGACGTTCGCGACGGTGCCGCCGGAATAGTACGAAGATCCTTGATCGTTCGCGAGACGCGTGGATGAACATGCCTGGACCGTAAGATTCGTGGAAGCCGTGCAGTTGTCCTTCGTCGCCGAAATCGTGTAGCTGGCGGCGGGAACGAGCAGCGCGTAAATGCCCTTGGAGTCCGTTGTTGCGGTATAGGTTGCGCCGGACGACCTGTTCCGCGCCGTCACCGTCGTGTTGGCGAGAATCGAGCCAGAATTGCTCAGAAGGCGTCCGCTCACGATGGTGCGACCCGAGTCGGAACAGGTGCTCGGAGGATAGATGTTGTAGATGATCGTGTCGATCGATGTGAAATCGGAATCCGCGTCCGTAAGGTCGGGCGGATTGTACCAGGCGTTGTCGGTTCCGGTCCATCCGAAATTGAAATGGACATAGAGCGTTCCACTGTTGTAGCCGTAGCCGTCTGCGACAATCGCATGGCCAGGAACGGAAACGCCACACGGGCTCTTCAAATCGAGACTGCAGAGGATGCCTTTCTTGATTTCGTCGGCAGAAGGGTTAATCTTCAAGGCGGAATTCTTATAGCCAAACTGGTCTGTGAGGCGAAGGTAGAAGGCACTATAGTGCGCACCACTGCCATCATCTGCATAATCCATGTACACGCTCCGCCCCACGTCAAGCGTCAGTTTGCCGATCGCCTTTTTCTGGGCCGTGGACATGCCCCATGATGATACAGTCCCCGGCATATTGTTCCAGTCGTACGTGCCGCCGAAAGTCTTGACGTCATCATTCCAGGCCGTGTAGGAGCCACCGGCAGTCGTCTGGTAGCCATCATTGAGAGTCCAGCTGGCAGTGCCGTCAACTGTACCATAATAATCCTTTATTTTTGTGATGGACGCGGTGGGATATTTCCAGTAACGCATGATCTGCGCACCGGCGGTGGCGACACAGCCGCAGACATATCCACGGGGAGTATATTGGTTCTCGCCGTGTCCGCTCTGCCCCCATTTCGTCTCCATGAGCGTGTTCACGCGCACGTCGTTGATGGAGGAGCGTGAACCTGCCTGTAGCCTCGTACCGACCTTGGCGCTTGCCGCCCCGCGCAGCCGCGCCCACTTGGCGGCCTTGTCGTCTTGCTGTTGTACGCTTGCTGTCCCCGCGCCCGCCAACCGCAATCCGCCACCTTGCTGTTGTACGCTTGTTGTCGTATTGGCCGCATTGGCCGAACACAGTTCGGCCATCATTGCAGCCACGTCGATGTTGAGCATCACCATCAGAGGATTCTGGGTCGCGTTCGTATTCCACGTGCTGTCCTTCGAGTAGGCGAGAATCGGCTCGATTTCGGTGTCGCCCGAAGTGACCACGAATCCGCCGCCCTTCAGGTTGACGACATAGTATTTGCCCTTGCCGTCCTTCGCGTCATACGTCAGTACGCTCTCCGGCTCGGCGGTGATTTCCTCGCCAAGAGCCTCGCGCAGGTTGATCCAGCCCCGCGCCGCATCTTCGGCGACATCGGACGAAACCTCCTCTGCCGACCCCCCGAGAGCTAGGAGTGCCGTTATTGCGGCCAACAGTGCTTTTTTCATGGTGTTCATCCTTTACGGGTTGTTGCGAGTGGAAGGAAATGGCTGAATCACTCAATAATAGCCTTGTAGAAGGTGTTTGTTCCGTCCTGTTGGAACTCGGCCTGAGCCGTGTCGCCACGTGAGAATTTCGCGTCGTCGAACTCCGCCTTGTCGAGGACGTTGGTGATTCCGCCGAGTGTTTCGCCGCCGTAGAGCTTGAGCGTGCCGTTGATTCCCGCCGTCGCAAGCGCGTTCGTGCGGACAAGCGTCACGTCAACGGTCACGTTTTCGTTGGCGGTGGAAATGTCTGAGATGTTGAACCCGTAGCCGAAGTTCTGCATCAGGTCGAGGTTGAGAAGGTAGGCATCGGAGAACTGCCGCACGGTGAGCGTCCTGATTCTGTTCGCCACGGCGTCGTGTCCGGACGGGAACGCGTTCATCCATCCGGCGACGGCGCTCATCGCCTCTTCGCCCGTCACCTCCTCCGCGCACAGCGGGAGGGGCGCACTTGTTACGGCGAGAATCCCTGTGGCGAACGTGATATACAGTAGCTCTCTTTTCATTCTTTCTCTCCAAAGACAAAATTATACCATATTTCGATGTTGCGGTGCCACTCGGCCGAAGGGACATCGGTGGTATCTCCGTCTGCTCATCGATGGCATTCTCCTATCGTAAGCGTCCACGAGACGGGCTTCGACGGATCGAAGCGGTAGCTGTCGAGCGTCGCTGGGCCAACGCTCGCGCCGCCCAGGCCCGTCTGGCGCACGTCGAGGTTGAGGATGACGTCGCGCTGCGCGACGGGTGGCGCATAGCGGCGAATCTGCAAGGTGTGCTTCTGCCATCCGTCATGACGCGCGAGGAAGATATCCTCCCATCCAACGTGCAGCGCCTGCATGAACAGCGGTTCGGACGCCTCGAAGCGCACGCCCTTTCCCGAACCGTCAGTGAACTCCGCCCACCGCACGCCGCTCTTGTAGCCGTTGTCCTGCGGCCGCACGTAATCGACATACTGCTCCGTCACGGTTGATTCATAGAGTCCCACGAAAGAGCCCGTACAGCGGTCGATGTAGTTCTCCCACGGTCCGCGTCCGTAATATTTGATGTGCTCGAGCGCGGGATCAAGCCGCATCGTGAGGCCGAGCCTCGGCAACGCCTTGGGCATCACGCCGTAGGGCGTCACCGTGTTTTCCAGCGTGAGGGAACCATCAGGCTTGAAGCGATATGTGCATTCGTGCTTAAAGCCGCAGCCCTTCGTGCCCGTTACGTCGATGACGGCCTTCACGCAGTCGCCCGTCACGACAAGCGGTTCGGGATGGTACCCGAGCCGGACAAGCCCGGAGGCGAGGAAACTGTCCTTCAGCCACTTGTCGTTATCGACGAATGCGCGCACGCACGTGAGGTGAGGCCCGGCTGGGACGCCCGGCGAAATTTCCTTTAAAACGGCCACGCCATTCATGGTAAGCTGCGTAAGCAACCCGCTCTTACGGCTGAACACGGCTCGCGTGCCCCCACATGTAATGGTGAGGGTTTTGCCTTCTTCTTTGGCGACGAAATCGGAAATGCGGTCACGCGGGTTGCGTGACCCTACCGTTTGCGGCGGTCGCGGGGCGACCGCCCTACCATCTTGTTGTTGTACGCTTGCTGTCTCCCCGCCGCCCAGCGAGATTTGCTCCCGCGCGACCACCCAGCCCGCCTTCGCCCAGGGCATGTCGCGCTTCGTCGCAAACGACACATTGACGAACCGTTCCTTTCTCTCCAGCTCATCCTTCTTCCCACCGTTTCTCGCCAGCGCCGCGTCAAATCCCTCCAACGTCACGTCGCCGTGCGACAGCGGCGCAACATGCGCGGACGCAACGCGTCCGGACGCAACCTCCGCGCCATCCTCCACGAGCTGCCAGCGTCCCTCGAACTCGTCCGCCCACGTAAATAGAAACCTGTTCCACAGCGAGAACTCTCCAGTGGCCTTTCGCGTCACCACGAGATTGCGGTGGACGTGCCCGACCTCGATCAGTTTCGGCGTGACCTCGGCGAGCGGACCCACGACGCCGTTTTGGCAGATCGGACCGTTGTGCGGGTTGTCGTAGAAGTCGCCGCCATACGCGAGGTAGCGCTCCTCGCGCCCCGTCTTCGGGTCGATGCGTCCCGTGCCCGCCCAGATCGCCTGGTCCTTCCAGTCCCAGATGCACCCGCCGATGAGCGACGGATGCGCGTAGGTGACGTCCCAGTACTCCTGGAAGTTGCCGATTGCGTTGCCCATCGCGTGCGCGTATTCCGTGTGGAAGAACGGCCTGTCGTGCGCGGCGTCGTGAGCCGCGCCGATCTTCTCGACCTGCTCCACGCTCCGATACATGTCCGCGTCCATGTCGGCATCCTTTGCGCCGACCTCCCAGTGGATCGGACGCGACGGGTCGATCTTCCGGACTGCCGCGATCGCGGCGCGGAAGTTGTCGCCGTGCTTCGTCTCGTTGCCCATCGACCAGATCGTGACGGACGGATTGTTGCGGTAGAAGCGTACCTGGCGCTCGTTGCGCTCGACGATCGTCTGCTTCCACGCCTGGATGGGGCCGAAGCCGTTCTTGCCAAAACCCGCGCCGTGTGCCTCCACGTTCGCCTCGGCGACGAGGTAGATGCCGTACCTGTCGCAGATATCATACCAGAGGCGGTGGTTCGGATAGTGGCTCGTGCGCACCGTGTCGATGTTGTACCGCTTCATCAGCTCCACGTCACGCAGCATCTCGGCGCACGACACGGTGCGCCCGTTCTCGGGACTCGTCTCGTGGCGGTTCACGCCCTTGAACTTGATCGGCTTGCCGTTCACGTAGAACACCTCGCCCACGATCTTCTGCTCCTTGAGGCCGATACGCTTCGCGCGGATATCGTCGCCGCACTTCAAAACAAGCGTGTAAAGATACGGCTTTTCCGCACTCCAAAGATTGGGATTCTCTACCGTGAAATCTAATCTTGTTGTTGTACGCTTGTTGTCTCCCACTCCATCACCTCTGCTCACCTCCTTGAACTGCGCGTCGTAGAGCGTCGCGCTCACACACTGCGCATCGCCGTAGGTTTCCACCGCCACGTCCACGGTTGCGCTCTTGTACCCCTCGCCGAACTTTTGCGTGACGACGAAATCTGCGATACCGGCCTTCGGACGCGACCAGAGCGACACGTCGCGGAAGAGTCCGGAGAAGCGCAACATGTCCTGGTCCTCCACGTAGCTGCCATCGCACCAGCGGAACACCTGCACGGCGATCTCGTTCTCGCCGTCCTTCAGGAACGGCGTGATGTTGAACTCGCTCGGCAGCTTGGAGTCCTCGGCGTATCCGACTTTCTCGCCGTTGATCCAGGCATAGAGTGCAGAGCCCGCGCCCTCAAAGCGGAGAATCGTCTCGCGGCCTTTCCACGCGTCCGGCAGGTGGAACTTGCGCTTGTAGGACATCACCGGGTTGTAGTCGGGACGTCCCGTCTCCTTGTCGAGGATATTCGGCCATGCGAACTTGTGTGGATAGCCGTGGGCGATGTAGTGCGGCATCCCGTAGCCGCGCATCTCCACGCAGCAGGGAACGTCGATCGTCTCCCACTTCGACACGTCGAATGACGGACTCTCGAATACAAACGGACGGCGCTGCGGATCACCGCTCCAGTGGAATTTCCACGTCCCGTTCAGCGACATCTTCCACGGCGTCTCGAACTCCAATGTATCCGTCAGCGCAGCCTTCGTGTCCGCAAGCGGCATCGCATACGTCGCCGCCGGCATCCTGTTGAACGAGTTGACGGCAATGTTCTCCCAGTCGCGCACGATGGGTGTACGACCGCCCGTTGGCTTCGGAGCGGCCGAGAGCTCGAGGGTCAGACCAATGGAAACGGCAAGAAAGAGTGAAATTTTCATGTTGAAATTGTACCGAATATCGCTTTGAGGCGCAAGGGGTATTTTTTTGATATACTGTGCGCATGAGCACAACCAGAACAATCAACGCATGCCGTGGAATCCGTGGCCTGTCCGCATTGGGAAGCCTGCTGCTGGCAGCCGCGCCCGCAGCCGCGACGCCCCAGGTGCCGGCGGACGGGACGGACGACTATGCGTTCCTCGTGCGGCACATGCCCGCGAAGGACCGCGGCGTGGTCAGCGAGGCGTATCTCCGCGCCAACGTGGCCCTCGCGCAGGAGGCGCGGCGGACCGCGCCCTGGCGCGACACGATCACCGACGAAGTCTTCCGCGAGTACGTCCTGCCCTACTCCTCGATCGGCGAGGACGTCGACGACTGGCGTCCGCTGTTCCGCGCGAAGTTCTGGCCGCTCGTGAAGGACTGCAAGACCACTGGCGAGGCCGTGCAGCTCATCAACTCCAAGATCGGGAACACGCTCGGTGTGCACTACAACACCAAGCGCGACAGGCCGGACCAGTCGCCGTTCCACTCCATGCGCATCCACATGGCCTCGTGTACCGGCCTTGCGATCCTCCAGATCGACGCCTACCGCGCCTGTGGCATCCCCGCGCGCTTCACCGGCTGCAACTGGACTCCGATTCCCGGCAATCACTCCTGGGTCGAATACTACGACAACGGCACGTGGCACTTCTTCAACGACCCGGAGGACGGCAAGCTCGCCCCGCCGGACAAGGCCTGGTTCACGCCCTACGCGGCCCAGGCCGACGCCTCCAACCCCCGCACGCGCATCTACGCCGCCCGCTGGAGCCCGGGCCCCGCCCGTTTCCACCTCCCCTGGAACAAGGACCCGTCCGCCGCCGTTCCCGCCGACGACGTCACCGCCTCCTACGCGCGCTTCCGCGCCGCCATCCCGGAGGCCCGCGTCGCGTTCGTCGCCCGCGACGCCTCCGGGGCACGCGTCCCCGTGGACTTCCGCCTTGTCGCCTCTGGTTCCGGCAAGGTGATGGCCGAGGGGACGACCTTCGGCGAATCGCACGACATGAACGACCATTTCGTCGTCACGCTCCCCGAGCGCACGGTCGCCATCGTCGAGGTCAGGGCGTCCGACGGCGCGTACCATGCCGCCGGGCGCGTCGAATTCGGCGCGAAGCAGAAGCTCGTGGTGCTCAAGGCGGCCCGGTGAGGTCGGGCGCGTCCCGCCTACTTGTCGAAGAGGTGAAGGTTCTTCGCGTCCACGGCGCGAACGTCAATGCCTTTCTTCACGGCGTCGGCCGCCGCCGCGCCCGCGCCGATGCCCGTCGCCATGGCGGGACCCATCACGCGGCAGCTGGCAAGCGCCTCGTGCGAGGCCGAAAGGCACCGCCCGCAGAAGAGCAGCCCGTCCACCTTCTTCGGCACGAGCGCGCCGTAGGGGATGTCGTAGGGCTTCACGCGGCGCGCGCCGCCGGTCACGGCCTTGTCATGCCCGTCGGCCTGGCCAGCGCCTGCCGGGTTGTGGATGTCGATCACGAACGAACACCTGCGCGCGACCGCGTCCTCGCGCTTGCGCCCGGAAAGGACGTCCTCCGTCGTGAGGCGGTCCACGCCCTCGAAGCGGCGCGTCTCGCGCACGCCGACGACCGCCGGCATTTCGGCGATGCGGGCGTTCGCGTAGCCGGGCAGGTGGCGGCGCATCACGTCGACAATCTGCGCGGCCTGCTTGCGCGCGGCGATCTCGGCTTTCGTGAGGTCTGCGGAGCGCGAGCCGAAGAGTCCGTTCACCTGCGTGGCGTTCACCACGTTCAAGTTCTTCTCGTGGCCCGGATAAAGGCGGATCACGCCGACTTCGGGCGGAAGGTTCCCCGCCTTGATCTCGTCCTGCACGATGTCCTCCCATTTCCGCCCGTTCACGATGCAGTGCTTCGAGCGCGCGTGCTCCTCGGAAACGCAGATGAACCTTTTCGCCGGATCGAATCCTCCGACGGTGAACATGATGCTCATCGGCTGGACGAGACCGTCGCCAGCGCGCCCCTCCTCGTACGGCACGCCGGCGGCTGCCGCCACGATGCCGTTTCCGGTCGCGTCAATCACGACCTTGGCGGAGAACGTGCGCACGCCCTCGACGCAGTGGACGCGCACGCCAGTGACGCGGCTCCCCTCCATCACAGGCCCCAGCACGTCCGCATGGAGCATGACGTCGGCCCCCGCCTCCTTCAGCAGGTCGTAGGCGCGAACGTCCGCCATGTGGAAATCGACTCTGCCCCCGAAGCCGATCTTCTTGGCGATCTCCTTTGCGATGGGGCTGTGGGTCGCCATGGAAAACGGGCTAACCATCGCAGAGACCGCCATGCCGCCAAGACGCCCACTCTTCTCCAGCACAAGCGTCTTCGCGCCGCGCTTCGCGGCCGTGTAACCCGCACCGATGCCGGCCGGCCCGCCGCCCGCCACGATCACATCGTAGTCCGCCGCAAACAGCGTGACGCACGCCGCGACGGCGGCGAGCGCGATCATCGACCTGAAGTCTCTGAGGTTCATGAGGTGCTCCTTTTGATTTTTACTTGCCACAGATCGCCTTGAAGTGCGGCAGCACGGCGTCCGTCCAGATCGTGTACCCGGCCGCGTTCGGGTGGAGGCGGTCCGGCATGATCCACTTGGTGTCGCCGTTCTTGTCGAGCCACTTGGCGTTGAAGTCGACCCAGATCACCTTGTCGCCGTCGGCATAGCCCTTGATGATGGCGTTGACCGCCTCGTTGTTGCAGCGCAGTTTGTTGCCCGGTCCCTCGCCGCGCATGAAGATCGGGAGGAGCAGGACCTTCGCCTGCGGCTGCTTCTCGGCGATCACGTCCAGTATGCGGCGGATGCCCTTGGCGACGTCTTCGGGCTTGTAGCTGCGCGCGTTGTTCGTGCCGATCATCAGCATGATGCACTTCGCCTTGTAGCCGTCGAGCTCGCCGTTGAGTCCGCGCCACACGAGGTGCTGCGTCTGGTCGCCGCCGTAGCCGATGTCGAGGATGGAGTACGTCTTGGAGAGTTCGGCGAGCTTGGCCTTGCCGGCTCCTTCCCAGTTGTGCGTGATGGAGTCGCCGAAGAACACGAGGTCGATTTCGCCCTTGGAGGCGACAATCTGGTTGCGCTTCTGGAGCATGCGATCCGCCCACCAGTCGCCTCTCCTATGCTTTGCCCCGAGGCGCGTGGCAGGAACGACGGTGGCCGGCAGGGACTCCGTCGCCTTTTCAAACGAGGTCTTCACCTTGGAGAAGCGGTTCTTCGGAAGCGGCTTCTTGCCGTCCGAGAGCGCGTACTCGATGTAGGGCTTCACCTCCTCGTACCAGATCTCGTAGCCCTGCGCGCCGGGGTGGAGGCGGTCGGGCATCACCCACTTGGTGTCGCCGTTCTTGTCGAGGAAGCGGTCCGAGAAATCGCACCAGAACACGTCCTTGCCGTCGCAGTACCTGCGGATTTCGCGGTTTACTGCGTCGTTGCGGAGGCGGTACGGGTCGTTCTCGCTCGCGCCGCGCGGGAAGATCGCCGTCAACACGACCTTGGCCTTCGGCTGCTTCGCGCGGATCTTCTTCAGGATGTCGCGGATGCCGAGGATGGTGTCCATCGGCGTCTCGTCGGCGAAGTTCCTGAAGTGTCCGGAGTTGTTCGTGCCGATCATGAGGAGCACGCACTTCGCCTCGTAGCCGTCGAGCTCGCCGTTGTCAAGACGCCACAGGACGTGCTCCGTGCGGTCGCCGCTTGTGCCGAGGTCGAGCATCTTCCAGTCGCCCTCGGAGAAGTACTTCTTCTTCTGCTCCTTGCCTTTGGACTCCCAGAAGTGGGTGATGGAGTCGCCGATGAACACGACCTTTGCGCCGCCCTTGGCGACCTCAGCCATCTTCTCGGCATGGCGCTTCTGCTGCCAGCAGTCGGGCTTTCCGTTCCAGGCAGTTGGCGTGACGGCGCGGATCGCGCCGAATGCGGTACCGGCGGCGATGGTCGCCGCGCCTACGAGGGTATAGATTGTTTTCATGCGGACATTCTACCAAAAATCCGCCGTGCGTGGAAGGGGGTGACCGTGAAATCGCAAAATCTGTAAATGGCTGAAACGGGCAGGCTGGCGTCCATGGAAGAGCCAAGAGGACGTCGACATTCGGGACGTGACTGGCGCATTCAGGCGATACCCTGCCGGGCGATGGCGTGGGAGAGGACTGCGAGGGGCTGCGCGAGGTCGACGTTTTGCACAATCACGCCCTCGGGGACGGAGAGCTGCGCGGACGAGAAGTTCAGGATGCCGCGCACGCCGGCCCCCACGAGCGTCTCCGCGCACGCCTGTGCGGCGGCGGTGGGCACCGTGAGAATCGCGAGATGCACCTTGAGGCGGCGGACGAGCCGCGCCATCTCCGCAAGCGGGCGCACCTTCACGCCGTGCACCGTGGAGCCGGAGAGGCGCGGGTTCGCGTCGAACGCGGCGACGATGGAGAGGTTCTGCTCCTTGAAGCCCGCATAGCCGAGAAGGGCGCTCCCCAGGGAGCCGGCGCCCACGAGCACCGCGTCCGTGGCGCTGTCCCACCCCAGTGCCCGGTTGATCGCCGCGCGGAGCTCCTCCGCCGGATAGCCGCGGCGCGGCCGCCCCGGCACGCCGGCCATGGCCAGGTCCTTGCGCGTCAACACAGGGTCGAGCCCGAGGCGCTCCGCGAGCACGCTGCTCGAGATGAACGCCTCCCCGGCGTCCATCATCTCGCCGATGGCGCGCAGGAAGATCGGGTACCGCCGGATCGTCGGCAGCGGAAGCGGGTTTTCGTTCGGATTCTCCATGGCGTGCTTAGTATACCACAACGGCGGCTGAATGTATACCTTGGGTAGCGATAGAAAATAATAAATATTTTCATATCGCTACTTGAATACCGATAACGAAAGTGCTATACTATCCGCGTCCGCCTGAAAAGGTTGAGGCGGAGACCGAACGAAAGAGAGAAGCACGAATATGGAGAACGAAGCAGGAATCGCGCCGGAGAACCCGGTAGCCGACCTCGAGGCGACGCTGGCGCGGGTGCGCGCGGCGCAGGCGAAGTACGCCACGTACACGCAGGAGCAGGTGGACGCGATCTTCAAGGCCGCCGCGCTCGCGGCGAACCGGATCCGCATCCCGCTCGCCAAGATGGCGGTCGCCGAGACGGGCATGGGCATCGTCGAGGACAAGATCATCAAGAACCACTACGCGGCCGAGTACATCTACAACACGTACAAGGAGACGAAGACGTGCGGCGTGGTGGAGGAGGACGAGTCCGCCGGCATCATGAAGGTGGCCGAGCCGATCGGCGTGATCGGCGCCGTGATCCCCACCACGAACCCCACCTCCACCGCGATCTTCAAGACGCTCCTCGCGCTCAAGACGCGCAACGGCATCGTCATCAGCCCCCACCCGCGCGCCAAGAACAGCACGATCGCGGCCTCGAAGGCCGTCCTCGACGCGGCCGTCGCGGCGGGCGCGCCCGCGGACATCATCGGCTGGATCGAGGCGCCGAGCCTCCCGAAGACGAACCTCCTCATGAAGGAGGCGGACATCATCCTCGCGACGGGCGGCCCCGGCATGGTGAAGGCGGCCTATTCCTCCGGCACGCCGGCGCTCGGCGTGGGCGCGGGCAACGCGGCGGCGATCCTCGACCCGAGCTGCGACCTCGTGAACGCCGTCAACTCGATCATCCACTCCAAGACGTTCGACAACGGCATGATCTGCGCGACGGAGCAGACGGTCATCGCCGACCAGCTCATCTACGACGAGGTCAAGGACGAGTTCAAGCGGCGCGGCTGCTACTTCCTGAATAAGGAGGAGGCCGACAAGATCCGCGCGACACTCCTCATCAACGGCGCGCTGAACGCGAAGATCGTCGGGCAGCGCCCCGTCACGATCGCGAAGATGGCCGGCTTCGAGGTCCCAGAGTCCACGAAGGTGCTCATCGGCGAGGCGACCTCGACCGACAATTCCGAGGCGTTCGGACACGAGAAGCTCACCACGATCCTCGGCATGTACAAGAGCCGCGACTTCGACCACGCGCTCGACATCGCGGAGGCGCTGCTCGTCAACAACGGCGGGCTCGGCCACACGTCGTCCCTGTGGATCGACGAGGTGGGCGAGCGCGGCAAGCTCGCGAAGTTCGCCGACCGCATGAAGGCGTGCCGCCTCCTCGTCAACACGCCGTCGAGCCTCGGCGGCATCGGCGACATCTACAACTTCAGCCTCGTTCCGTCGCTGACGCTCGGCTGCGGCAGCTGGGGCGGCAACTCCATCTCCGAGAACGTCGGAGTCAAACATCTCCTAAACATCAAGACAGTGGCCATGAGAAGGGAAAACATGCTGTGGTTCCGCGCGCCCGAGAAGGTGTACCAGAAGAAGGGGTGCCTCGCGGTGGCGCTCCGGGAACTCGGCGGCGAGCTCGGCAAGAAGAAGGCGTTCATCGTGACGGACTCCTTCCTCTACGCGAACGGCTACACAAAGGCGATCGAGAAGTCGCTCGAGAAGCAGGGCATCATGTTCACCACGTTCTCGAACGTGGCGCCCGATCCCACGCTCGCCTGCGCGAAGGAAGGCGCGAAGCTGATGGCGGGCTTCAAGCCCGAC
>Ga0256407_10004300_pt1 | contig 24003 bp, 21 predicted proteins | sample RumenRJG_04DNA_FD_193489 | JGI IMG/M metagenome (GOLD analysis project Ga0256407, IMG submission 193489) | Bovine rumen microbial communities from Lethbridge, Alberta, Canada - RJG_04 | ecosystem: Host-associated > Mammals > Digestive system > Stomach > Rumen | place: Canada: Alberta... | reverse complement strand
TTTGCCTTTTTTCAGATATTCTCCGATTTTGTCGCCGTCGATTTTTTCGGCAATCATTTTTGCGACATACCTGCCGTCCTCCTCGTACTCCGCTACCGTGGAATTGTGGTAGTGAACGATACTTATACCGATTGCCGCCGAGGCTACAAATGTGATTGACAGCGCTATTACGAGAGTTGTTTTTATCCGAAGCGACAAAAACCTGCGTTTGGTTTTTTCCGCCTTGTCAAATACCGTAATGTAATGCCAGTTCTGAACGTGAATAAACGCGGGCAGTTTTTTTAGGCAGAAGCTTGTAAATTAAAAGCGCGATTACCGTGACAATCGTCTTGTCCAAAAGGTCAATCAAAAAGCTCGACAAAATGTTTGAGGCGAAATAACCCATCGGCACTGCGCTGTTGATTGACGCCGCCAAATCTACCGAATAGCCCTCGCCAAAGCTCAGACCGTTAATCAGCCACGTCAAAACTCCGCCTGCGACTCCGCCCAAAAACGCGAATGTCAAAATTGCAAGCAGAACGTAGGGTATTTTAACCTTGCGCATTTTTTCAGCGAACGAAACCGCCGCAACGGCGATAAGAACGCTGATAATACAATAATATGTGGAATAGGAATCCGCAATTCCCGAAATAATATTCGTAAAAAATCCGACCGTGATACACGGAATATAGCCGCCGAGAACCGCCGACAGAATTGTTCCGATGTTGTCAATAAACAGCGGAAGTCCCAAGGCTTCGTTAATCCTTGTGCCGAGAAGGTTCAGCAGAATTCCCGCGAGGATAACGCCAATCAGCGAGACGGCGGATTTCCAGCCTGACCTTTGCCTATTTTTCATCATTACCGCACCCCTTTGACAGCCGCATTTCATCCTCTATCAGCTTACCGAATTTTTCGGCGTTGACCGGCGGTGAAAAATAATAGCCCTGTACAATGTCACAACCCATTTCCTTGAGCGCAGAGAACTGTTCCTCCTCCTCTACGCCCTCGGCTACAACGGAAACATCCAGAAAATCAGCGATATCCATTACCACCTCAACCAGCCTGCGCTTTTTGCTGTCGGAGAGCATATAGCGGACAAACTGCATATCGAGCTTAAGCACGTCGAACGGAATTGAAGTGAGCATATTCAGCGAGGAATAGCCTGAGCCGAAGTCATCCATCTCGATTTTAAAACCGCGCTTTCGAAGGCTTGTGACAACCTCGGTAAGCTGTTCGGCGTTTTCGGCATAGGCGGACTCGGTAATTTCAAGCATTAAGTCGCCCTGATTGAGCGCAAATTCCTTCATAATACCTGTCAACTTGCTCTCGAGCGCAATATCAAAAATATCAACACGCGAGACGTTAACCGATACCGGAAGCGTTATTCCGTACTGCTCGCGCCAACGCTTTATCTGAGCGGCGGCTTCGCGCCAAACATAATAGTCCACCTTGCTGATAAGTCCGTTTTTCTCAAAGAGCGGAATAAAGTCTCCGGGACTTACAAATCCGAACTCGGGGTGAATCCACCTAACGAGAGCCTCGGCGCTTGTGAGCACCGGACGGTCGCCCTGAATACGGTATTTCGGCTGATAATATACAACAAAGCTGCGGTTGTCAATCGCGCTTTGAACGTCGCCGCTGAGCCTCTCGCGGTACACAGTCTGCTTGTAAAGCTCGTTGTTGAAAGAAGCGGCCAGCACGCCGTAGCTGTCGCGAATTCTGTCGCAAGCCGCCTTTGCGCGGCTGAACCACTGCTCAGGCTCCGAGAGGTCGTTCGGGCAGTGATATATACCTGCTCTCAGGCGCAAATCGCGCGCCTTTGTGAGCTTGCAGAGCTGATTTTGAAGCTCTTGTATCAGGCTTTCGTACTCCTCCTGCCTTTCCAAAAACAAAAAGAAGGTATCGCTTTCGCTTCGGCATGCAATTCCGCGCAGCGGTATGAGCCTGTCACCGAGCAGCTTTCCGATTGTGCTGAGGATATTGTCGCCCTCTTTATGACCGAGAAGCTCGTTGATGATGTGAAACCGGTTTATGTTGAGCACCAGCGCGTCCATCGGCGCGGTCAAATGCGGCAAAAGCCGCTGAATATACGCAAAGAAATATCCGCGTGTATAAAGCCCTGTAACCTTGTCGCGCTCGGTTGAACGGATAATGCTCTTGCCTTCGCTCAGCTCGATAATCCTCTCGCATCGCGCGAGGATAACCTCGGGCATATTGTACGGCTTGGTGATAAAATCCACCGCGCCTGCGCGGATACTCCTGACCTCAGCGGATTTTTCAGATGACATAACTATAATCGGAATGTACCGCAGGCGCTCGTCTGCTCGGCAGCGATTAATCACCTCAAAGCCGTCCATAACCGGCATGAGCAGGTCGAGCAAAACAAGCGAAAAGTCCGAGCCCTCGGCAGTAAGCATATCCATCGCCTCCTTGCCGTTTTCGGCATAGGCGATTTCGTAGCTGTCCGAGAGCATAAGCCCGAGCATTTCGCGGTTTATCATTTCATCATCTACAATCAGCACGCGGCGCTTTAAGCCGTCTGCAGTAATCAATCGTTCCATAGCGTACTCCGTAAACATCCGTAATTGTAAAGAAAAAGCATTTTTTGTCAATTTTTATTATAATATATTATCACATAAAATGCAACGGAAATCGCAGTTTATAATAACTCAATTTAAAAATAGTTTTGGAACACATTAATGCGATTTTATTCAAAAAATAGGTCTTTAAATTTACACGGCATATAACGCTGTATTTTATATATAAACAAGCCTTGTAAATCTTCCACAAAAACCATTGGTATAATATGGTACAATTACCGATTTTCGGCTTTACTTATTGAAAAAATCGCTCGAAAAATATATGATATTATAAGAACTATGCGTATTAATTACAAAGGAAGGATAAGGACATGAAAACGGGTTTATTCGAGCTGATGAAAGCGGTAAATCAGCCTGAATTAATCATCAGATTTCTTGACGGCGCGTCATTTGACGATTTGGTTGAATTCAACCTGAGCACACATACCTTCAGGAGCATCTATCATGAATCGAATAAATACGCAATACCGCTGCCGTTTAACAACAGCAAAAATTCAATTGCCAAGATGTTTGAAAAGCTTGTGCACCCCGACGACTACGGGCGTTTTGCCGAGCTTACAGACTACAAGACTATTACAAAAACGCTCGAAAGCTCAGAGCTCCGCGGTATTTACTGCGACGAGTTCCGCTTTTGCCTGATTAACGGAAGCTGACAGTGGGTTGAGCTTGTACTGGTTACGGGCAGCACCTACGGACTCGGCAAAGGCATTATGCGTATGTATGTCTTTGACTGCCACAACCGAAAGTCACGCGAGCTTGGGATTAAGAATACTGTTATGTATTCGGGCTTGGAGCGAAACGAGATGACAGGCCTGCTGAAAAAGCGCAGTTTTATCAGCGAAGCCGAAAGGCTGCTGCAAACTCAGGACGACAAAAACTGGTGTCTTGTTTCGATTGACATTGAGAATTTCAAGCTGTTTAATGAGTGGTACGGTCATAACGAGGGCGACTTGCTGATGGTGCAAATCGGCGCGGCGCTTTTGCAGGCAGGAGAGCGCACAGGCGGTACGGCGGGATATTTCGGGCAGGACGATTTTTGTCTGCTTGCTCCTTTTGATATGGAATTAATCGGCGCGCTGTACGACGACATCGCCTCGCTTGTAAGCTCGCGCGGCGGCAACGTGGGATTTTTGCCTGCCTTCGGCGTATGCAAGGTCGAAAAGGGCTATCCTACCCTCGACTTGCTCGACCGTTCGTTTTTGGCGGCGCAGGTGGCAAAGAGCGGCTACCGCAACCGTGTACGGATTTTTGAAAAAAGTATGTATCTCCGCACCGACGAGGAGTACCATGTTATAACAAAGTTTTTCCAGGCTCTCAGCCAGCACGAGGTTGTGTTCTATCTTCAGCCTCAGTGCCGCGCTTCATCCGGCAAAATTGTCGGCGCAGAGGCGCTCGCAAGGTGGATAAAGCCCGACGGAACGGTTATTCCGCCCGACGAATTTATTCCGATACTCGAAAAGCGCGGTTTAATCTCAGATTTGGATATGTATATTGGGGAGGAAGTCTGCCGCTGGCAGCGCGGCTGGATTGACAGCGGACACACTCCGCTGCCCGTTTCAATCAACGTTTCCGTCGCGGATATTCTGCACACCGACCTTCCGAAATATTTTGAGAACCTAACCGACAGATATTCGCTCGAGCGTAAGCTCATTAAAATTGAAATTACCGAATCCTCGTATATCTCGAACACCACGCTTGTCAGGGACACTGTTCATTCGCTCCGTGAAAAAGGCTTTACCGTGCTGATGGACGACTTCGGCAGCGGATATTCTACGCTGAATATGCTCAAAAACCTGAATATCGACATCATTAAGCTCGACGCGCAGTTTTTGAGAATGGACGAGAGCAACGAGGAAAAGAGCATCCGCATTTTGGAATCCGTCACCAATATGACAAAAACAATAGGCGTTCCGATTATCGCGGAGGGCGTTGAAACCGAAAAGCAAAAGGATTTTCTGCTCGACTTGGGCTGCCGATATATTCAGGGCTACTATTTCTACAAGCCGATGCCTGCGGCGGATTATGAAAGGCTGATTACAAATCCCGAGCTTATCGACACCTCGGGAATCAGATTTAAATCAAATCAGCAGTTCCGCCTGCGCGAGCTGCTCGACAACAATATTTACAGCGACACAATGCTCAACAATATTATCGGCCCGTCAGCCTTTTACTCGCTGCACGGCAGTGATATCGACATTGTGCGCTACAACGAACAGTTTTACGAAGCAGTTGATATTCCGAACTTTGCCGACAGGCTGACGCGAATTCAGCGGTTTATGCCGAAATCTGACGTCGCGCCTATGATAAAAACCCTTCAGGCAGCGGCTCAGGATAAGCTTAACGGCGCAAAGGGCGTTTATCACTTTTATAAAACCAACGGCACGCTGACAACCTTCTATATGCACTTTTATTATCTGCACAACGAGGGAGAGTGTCAGATTTTCTACGGTTCGGTGCAGAACATCACAAAGCTGAGCAACCTTGAAAAGCAAGTCGATTTGCTCGCGCGTATCTCCGCCGACACCGTGCTGTTCCTCTCGCGGCTTCCGGACAGCGGAATCCGCTTCACCGTGCTGTTTAACGGCTTGGAGCAGGAAATCGGTCTGAACGCGAGCAAGCTTGAAAATGAGCTCAACGACGAGAGCTTCTATGAGCGGATTTTGACCGAAAACTCGCTGTCCGTCTTTAAGAGAATAATGGAAAAAATCGAAAACTCCGAATCGTTCTCCGAGGTTTTGAAAACCAACAACGTCAAGGGCGAGCCTTTGTCGCTGAATGTTCACGGCAACTATATACAGGACGATACCGAGAACATGAATTATATAATCACCTTAAAGTGCCAAAAATAGGAGAAATCATTTTGGAATACGGATACTCGGTTTTAATGGGCATTTTTTCTGCTATGATTTTACTGTATGCAGGATTTGCCGCGATTTTTAAGGATTATAGAATTCTGCCGTTGAGGGTTAGGGTTTCCGCAGCAAAGCCTAAGAACGAAAAGAAATATATGACTCAGTTCGCAAAGATGCTGGCGCTTGTTGCGCTCTCCCCTGCGCTGAGCGCCTTGGCAGGTCTTTGGAATATGGCAGCCGCGCTTATAGTTTTGATTGTCAGCGCAGTATTCTTTATTTGGCTCGGAAGCAGGATTATGAAAAACGTTGAATAACAGCAAAATTAAAAGCGCCGTTTTTGCGGCGCTTTTTGCTTTATATATTTAATTGTTCCGAGTGATTTTTGTCTGGGTATGCCCGTCGTTATCCTCGTAAACCTCGAGGGTGTATTTGTACTCCTTAGCCCCGTCCTTAACGGTAAAGTCTGTTGTGCCGTATTTATGTGCCTGAATAAGGATCGTGCTGTTCTCTCCCGTTGAGTGAACGCTAATCTCGGCTAATTCAGCGTTGTCATTGGTTATGACAGCGGCTTCGGTGAGAACCTGATCGTCCGGAAGGAAGGTAGTCACGTTAGTTTCAACCTCCGGTGTAACAAGCGCGATTATCAGAACAGCCGCAAGCGGTACCAAAAAGCCTGTCAGCCTCATCCAAAGCTTCGGGGTGAATACGTAAAGATACAACAACACCTGTCCAAGACAGAAAAGTCCGGTCACAAGCTGGTACGGAAAATGCTTGAACGTAAACATAAACGAGTTTACGTAAGTAAAGGTCAGAAAGATGAGCGCAGGCGATAAAATCAGCAGGCTCAGCCAGTTTTTCTTTCGGATATACCAGCCGGCAAAAGCCATAGGAAACGTGAGCAGAGTCCAGTAAAACCAATATCTGTAATACATAAACAAGCCCCAGCCCATATCAGAAAACGGGACTTGAAAAAGGTAGATAAGCGGCTGGCTTATCAGGAAAAATACAAAGGTTTTCAGCGCTGATTCAAGCGGCTTTTTGCAGTTTGCCATTATGAAAACCGCAAGCAGAATCCACGCCTCAAAGGTCACTCCCATTCTGTAGAACGAAGTTTTTTCAAAAATCGGTACAACTAAAAAAATGAACGTTATTACAGCCGAAGCGACAGCGAGTACGATCACCTTCCACCACTTCATATCAATGCCGCCGAAAAGCTTGTCGGTACAGCGCCGTAATAATGATTGTTTTTTGTCTGTCATTAACTAATCAACTTCCTTCCATAAAAAACTACACGCCAATTATACCATAAAACTCCGCAATTTGCAATTACTAAAACAAAAAACCTGCCCTCTCCGCGGAGAAGGCAGGTTGATTTTTCAGCTTACTTTACGGGCACACAGTGCTCGTCGTTGATTTTCTGAACTTTTTTAACGCGGCGTACATATTTTTCAGCCGTCAGCGGCTCGGTTGCCATAAATGTCTTTACATTTTCCATTGCAATCATACCGCCGATGATTTTCGCGCCAAGGCAGAGCACGTTTGCGTCGTTGTGCTGTCGCGCGAGCGCCGAGCAGAACGGATCCTGACAAACGCAGGCGTAAATTCCGCTGACCTTGTTTGCAATCATAGCGCTGCCGTAGCCTACGCCGTCAACAAAAATTCCTCTGTCGCACTCGCCTTTTGCAACCGCCAATGCCGCCGGCAGTACAAAATCGGACAAATCGCAGGAGTTCTCGTCGTAAGCTCCAAAGTCAACCACAGTGTGGCCCTGAGCTTCAAGATAAGCCTTAATCTCGTTTTTCATTGATGTACCTGCGTGGTCATTCGCCATAGCTATTTTCATAAAAACATCTCCTTTATTTTAGTTTGAAAAAGGAACGCAAAGTACGGCCCTTGCGTTCCTTAAATTTTAATATGCGTTTTACTTTGCGGCTTCAAGCTTTGATTTGCGTTCTGCCTTCATTTTCGGGAGTTCCTTGTCAAACTTAAAGAACAGCAGAAGGATGATTGTCACAATAATGCAGACTATCGGAACGCCGACAAAGCCCAACTGGATAAATATTTTTTCTGTTTCGGTCTGAATATCCGAATTTGCGTCATAGCCGCCAATCTCCATAAGACCGAGCATAACGGTTACGTTAAAGCCGAAGGCGAGCTTTGCAAGGAAGCTGTCGAGCGACGACAAAATACCTGCCGCGCGGATGCCCGACTTGAGCTCGCAGTACTCTACAACGTCGGCAAGAAGCGCGAATCTGATACCCATCAGGTAGCCGAGCGGGAACCATACGAATACCGTACCTACGCAGAGCCAGATAAGATTAGCGCCGCAGAAGATAAAGATTACATTTCCTGCAAGGGCGATGAAGTTCATAAGGATAGCCGACTTCTTTTTGCCCATAATCTTGCAGAAGAACGGAATTGTCAGCTGACCTGCAACCATACTCAGCGAGGTAACAAGCGCCTGAATAGAAACGATTTCTTCAACCCCGAGCGAGCCGATATCTCCGATATAATAGTTGTAGTAATAGAATACGCCTGCCTGCTTTACGGCGAAGCCGAGCAGATAGATGAACATTGTGATTACAAACAGAATATACTGTCCGTTAATCGCCTTAATTCCGTCTTTCAGCTTGATTTTTTCTTCCTTAATCGGTTTAACAATCTCGCGTGTATTTGCGTATGAGAATACGAGCATTAGGATTGCGCCGATTGAGAAGATACCGATTGTCCAAGCGTAGGAGTAAAGGTCTTTTTTGCCTCCGAAGTTGTTGATGAGGGGCAGAGCAAAGAAGGTTACGCAGAAGCTACCCATTGCAGCCATTACCATACGGAAGGTAACGAGAACGTTGCGCTCCTTTTGGTCGGCGGAAAGGCTCGGCAAAATAGCCGAAAGCGGAGTGTTAACGATTGTATAGCAGGTGCTTACAAGGTTAAATGTGATGAACGCAAAAAGAATAATAAGCACCTTGTTGTTAGAAACAAAGGAAGGCAGAAGGAATGACAGTACCGCGAAAAGTGCAAGCGGCAGCGCGCCGATTACAAAGTACGGGCGGCATTTTCCGCTTTTGAATTCAGTTTTGTCAACGATAATTCCCATCAGAACATCGGTGATAGCGTCGATAAACTTTGAAGCGAGCGTAATAACGCCTACAGCCGCGGTGTCGAGCAACAGCGCGTCTGTTTAGTACACCGTGAGGTATGTACATATCATCGGCCAAATCAGGTTACTCGCCATATCGGCGGCGCCGTAACCGAGCCGTTGCCTCATTTTAGAAAATCCCATTTGTTATCTCCTCCTAAAATTATTGATATTTTACTATAGTTTTAGTATATTATATCATTTATTCTCTTTTCTTGCAATAATATTTGGGCATTATTTTCTTATTTTTTTATATCGGAGCAAAACAATAATTTATTATTTACTCAAAACCGTGGACAAGCATTTATTTTTCTGCTATGATTAATGAAAATAAAAGTCACTTCGGAGGGACTATGCAATACAGAAAAGATAAAAACGGCGATGAGCTTTCACTGCTCGGCTACGGCTGTATGCGCTTTTCAAAAAAGGGCGGCGGGATTGACATTGACAAGGCTGAGCGCGAGCTTATGGAGGCGTACCGCTCAGGCGTTAATTACTACGATACCGCGTATATTTACGGCGGAAGCGAAGCTGCTGTCGGTGAGATTTTTGAGAGGAACAATATCCGCGAAAAAATCAAAATCGCTACCAAGCTGCCGCAGTACCTTGTGGGCAGCAGAGCCGCGCTCGACAAGTACTTAAACGAGCAGCTCTCACGCCTGAGAACGAGTTATGTCGACTATTACCTGATGCACCATCTCACGGATATCTCGATGTGGGAAAAGCTGAAAAACTTGGGCGTAATCGACTGGATTGCCGAAAAGAAGAAGAGCGGAGTTATCCGAAATATCGGCTTTTCATACCACGGCAACTCCGACGGTTTCTTAAAAATTCTGAACGACTACGACTGGGATATCTGCCAAATTCAGTATAACTACTTTGACGAGTACTCACAGGCAGGCGTGTCCGGCTTAAAGGCGGCTGCCGCAAAGGGAATTCCCGTTGTAATTATGGAGCCGCTGCGCGGCGGAAAGCTTGTAAATATGCTGCCCGAAGCCGCAAAGAAGGTTATGAAGGACAGCAAACGCGACTGGACTCCTGCTCAGTGGAGCTTCCGCTGGCTGTACAACCAGCCCGAGGTAACGGTTGTGCTTTCGGGAATGAACTCTATTGAGATGGTACGCGAAAACTGCCGCACAGCTTCGGACTCGGAAGCAGGACAATTTACAGCAGAGGATTTTGAAACCCTTAGATCAGTAACCGAGAAAATCCGCGAAAACGAGAAGGTCGGCTGTACCGGCTGCCGTTACTGTATGCCCTGCCCAAAGGGAGTTGACATTCCCGGTACGTTTAGCAGCTACAATACGATGTTTATCGAGTCAAAGCGCGACGGTCGAATGCAGTACGCTCAGGCGGTCGGACTGACAAAGGAGAGCGCATTTGCCTCTCAATGTATTGGCTGCGGAAAATGCGAAAAACATTGTCCGCAGGAAATTCCCATCCGCAAAATGCTCAAAGAGGCTGACAAAGCGCTCAGACCTCTCCCCTATAAAATCGGCATAAATATCGCGAGGAAATTTATGCTCAGAGACGCCAAGAAGCATTAAGACAGAACAAAGCCCGGCAATCGCTGCCGGGCTTTTGTGTTTGATTATAAATCGTCCTCAACCTTATCATTAAGGCAGGGGATGAATTTTTTGTGCCACTCGGGCGGCTGGGGCATTTCCGTACCGGTCACGCATGCCCAAATAACGCGGCGGTGAATTATCAGAAACACACCTGCGATTACCAGTAAAAACTTAAGTAAACGTTTCATAATTATCCTTTCTTAAAAATCGAGCATATTTTACCCTTTCGGGATTTCGTATAATTATATTATTCCGACATTGAAGCCGCAAATTCACGCGCCTTTGCGTAGTCGTCCTCTGAGGGCAAGCCCTTGTTAATAAAAATCCAAGAGGCAGCGCAGTGGAATTCCTTTTCGCTGAGCGGAATGTTCAGAGCGTCGCACTCCTTTTTTACCATTCCCCAGGTGGATTTTCCCGAGCATGAGGTGCTGAAATTTACAACCTCTCCGATTTTATCCTTATTACGGGCGAGGAAGTCCTTGACCTCTTTGTCGATATTCGCCGCGTACATTGCGTTGACGAGGAACAAACGGTCAACCCTATCACTGAGGTCGGTCGCTACGGTGAGCGCCTTTTTGCCTGTCGCCTTTGCAATCTGATTTGCGAGCTTTTCGGTATTGCCCTTTTTGGATTTTGTAAAATAGCGGATTTCGGTATTCATAGGATGCCTCCCTGTTTAGTATTTTCCGTAAACATCAATATTACTGATTTTATTGTAACAAATCATCATTTTGATGTCAACAAGAATTTACCATACAATCAGGATTTGCCGAGCATCTTTTTAGCCATACCGAAGTAAACCATACATACGATGTAGCCGACAAATTCAAAGCCTGCTTTTACCGCTCCGAGCAGCTCCGCCCTGCGCGGAACAAAGCCTGCGGCAATCTGAAAAATCAGAGCGATACCGAACAGAACGGTTATCACGACAATCATAACCTTTCCTGTTCTCTGGATGTGAACATCTTTCAGGTACTCCGCGAGGGTGAAAATCGCCAGAATAGCGTAAATGTTAATCAGCAGAGTGAAAACCTCGTCAATCGCGGCAAAAATGCTGTTTACCGTTCCTGCCGTCAAGGTCATTCCCACGGTGCAGACGGCGCAGATAACTACAAAATACAGCGCCTTGTTGAAGTACCACTCATCCTTGCGCGCCTGATTAAGACCGATAAACTGAATAACAAACGCTGCAATTCCCACTCCGGACGAAAGCAGAACCAACGTTGCCAAGCCCCAAAACTGGGCGGTGTCGATATCGGGCAATTTTGTTTTGCCGTCGAGCAAAACCATCAATACAGCGACGAACATCAGCCCTGCGGAGATAATATTGAGTATCTCGGAAATAAAAAGCTTTTTTACGCCCGAGTAAGCGTGAGGATATTTCATATACTTCTCTCCTTTTAAGGCTGATCGGTGCGCTGAATCGGAGCACCCGAATAGTCACCAAGCTGCAGAAGCGTCCAAACGTCCTCCTGCGCTCCCTTTTCCTTGTTGGTATTAGTCATAATATCGTCGCAGTAGCGGTAAAGCTGATTTGTCGCTGTGACAACCTCGCTCCAGTTTTCCTTCTGTTCATCTGAGAGGGGATCCACCTTGAGCTCCTCCCTGTAAAGGATTTTCTCCGACAAGTAGTCGGTAAACTTTATCGCTCCGTAAACGTTCATATGGTCGACGTTATAAAAATCATGCTTTTCATCAATGCCGATATGCTTTACGTCATTTTCAAGAGAGTAGTAGCTGTAGCCGCGGCTGTTTACGATAGACGCCATTCTGTTTGAGCGCTTAACGCGGTTATACGTCTCCTGCGTTACATAGTGTGGAGCGCGTACAAACATCAAATTTATATGCTGCTCGTCGCAGTAGTCGAGCAAATCGTTGAGCTGTTTTTCAAGCTTTGGGTCCAAGTCGAGCTCGCCTGTTTCCAGTGCAAGCTTGTCGTTAAGGCACGGATTGTCGGGGCTGTGAATATACGCGGTAGTGCGGAAGCCCTTAAGGTAGTTAAAGCCTCGTGCGTCAAGCGTGAGGTTGCTTGCAATCATATGCAAGCGTTCGGGGTATTCCGTCCACAGACCGTGGTACTTAATTAGCGGAAAAAAGTATTCCCACCGCTGATCGACAGGCACGTTTTTGTTGATGTACTCAATCTTATTCTCGCTGAGCGGAAGGTTGTCGAAAAACTTGTGAACATGCGCCTCGTTAACGTCATTGTCGCTGTTGCCGTACAAAAAGGCGTTAGCCTCAACCACAATCATTCCCGGATGCTGGGTGCGAACCGTCTCCTTAACGGCAGTCTTAATGCCCTCCGAGGTGATTGACTCAGAAGCCAAAAGGTAGCTTGTAAAGCCGTACTGCTCGTAAGCTCTGCCCGGCATAAAGCTTGTGTAAATATCGCTCGCACCGATGAACACAACGTCGAGCGAATCGGTCTCCTCCTGATAAAAGCCTTCAATACGCAAACTGTTGTGGTCTACGTTGCGCAGGAAGAACTGCTGCAAAACAAGGCATGAAACCATTATCGCCAACAGAAAGAGGGAGACTTTTACCGTGCGTGTAACTTTTAATTGGTATCTCATCATTATCCCCCTTCCGTCAGAATTGCATATATACAAAGTCAGCCGCGTTGTAGCCCGAGCCGTAAACGCCGAATACAACAATCGACATCACGGCGATATAAAGCACGATAAATCTGAAAACATACGACTTTTTATCGAGCATAGCGCGGATAGTCGTGTCGGGATGTCTCTCCTGAATAATGCTTGCGACAAGCACTACGACGGATGCGAGCAGCAGGATAAGATAATCTCGCCAGCCGAGTCCGAGCTTGGTGATTTCCGCAAAACCTGTCGCAAAATTCTGCCCTGTGAAGAACAGCCCGATTGTCCTCATACCCTGTCCAAACGAAGGCGCAACGTCAAACACATAGCCCACGAGGATAACGAGCAGGGTGCGGAAAATCTGAAAACCGATAAAGACAGGATTTTTACGGCTGATTTTAAGCTTGTCAACCGCGCCGTCAAAGAGAGGCTGCATAATAATGCTCAGCATAATAATCACGCCGTTCCAAACGCCGAACGCTACGTACTTCCAGTCTGCTCCGTGCCACACGCCGACGATTAAAAACACAATCAGAGAGGCAACGCTTGTGGGCAGTACCTTTGCGATATGCGCGCCCGCGGCGGTTTTTCCGAAGCGTGTGCCCTTCATCTTCTTGCTTGCGTTGATAAACACGTTTGACATAGCGATGGGATAGAACACATAGTTTTTCATCCATCCGCCGAGCGAAATATGCCACCTGCGCCAGTACTCGTTTATTGAGCGCGAGAAGTACGGACGCTTGAAGTTGTCAATCATATCTATGCCGAAAATCTGCGCAACACCGCGCGAGATATCAATACCGCCCGAGAAGTCGGCGTAAAGCTGTATCGCGTAAAGCAAAATTGTAAAGGTCAGCGTTGTTCCGCTGTAATTAGCGTAATTTTTCTCGACCGCACCGATTAAAATATAGGCTCTGTCGGCGATAATCAGCTTTTTGAAGAAGCCCCAGACAATCAGCTCCATACCGTGCTTCATACGGCCGAAGTCGAAGTCGTGCGGCTCAAAAAGCTGTTTTGCAAGCTGGTCGTAAATGCTGATAGGGCCTTGGATAATCTGCGGAAAGAACGAAACGAACAGCAGCAGCTTAAACGGATTTTTCTGCGCCTCGGTCTTTTCGCGGTAAACGTCCACGATATATCCCATTGACTGGAAGGTGTAGAATGAAATTCCGAGAGGCAAAATCAGGTTGAGCGTAGGCGCTGAAAAGCTTATTCCGAAGCCTCCGAGCACGTCGTTCAGACTGCCTGCAAAGAAGTTATAATACTTCAAAAATGCCAGTATTCCGAAGTTCAGAACAAGGCAAAGCGCCATAATCAAGCGCTTTTGTGTTTTTATTTTATTCTTGAAATTTTTCTTTTGCTCTCTGTCCCAATCCTTCTTTTTTTCTTTCAGAAGTTTTTTGGAATTTAACGACACGCGCTCAATCCAAAGCGCTATCAGGTACGTGCTGAGCGATGTAAACAGTATAAAATACGCGAGCTTATATCCGACTACCGCATAAAAGAATATACTCGCCGCCAGCAGAACCGTCCACTTATATTTCTTTACAGGAAATAAAAAGTAAACAAACATCGTCACAAACACAAATGCAAGGAAGTTCAGCGTTGTGTAAGACAAGTTAAAAAGCAAAAAACCACCCTCCTGTTATAATTCTATTTTTAATTATAACATAATCCAAACGGGATTATGTTATAATCAGCCATCGCCCTTGCCGCCTTTGCGGCAAATCGGGCGGGCATTATAAATTCAGTATAATAACCGAATTTATACGGTTATTATAACATAAAACACTTCTATTGCATATATAAAACTTTTGATTTTTACTAAAATTATTTCAATATCCTTGAAAAACAACAAAAGCAGTGCCCTTCGGCACTGCCCTGTTAAAACGCTGTTATGTTACGCCGTATCCCTTTTCATCAAGCAACTCCCAAACCATATCGACAACGCTGTACGTTTCGTCGGGGTCGTCGTTGGTGACTGCGAACACGTTTATTCCGTTTTTAATATCGGTATACGCCATTGTTTCGTAGGTAGTGATTGCTCCTGTGTGGAACAGTCCGCCGCCTATGATACGAATTCCAAAGCCGTAATGGTCCTCGTCATCGTCGGTGTAGTCCGTCGTCATAAGCTGTAAGCTCTCTTTTGTAAGAATTTTATTCGTCCTAAAAGAGGTCAGCCATTTGTCAATATCATAAGCGTTCGAAATCATATCTCCCAAGCCCATAGTAACGCCCACGTGAACCGTCTCGGGATTTACCGTCGGCGCGGCGAGATTAGGAACATCTTTAAAATCAACCTCGTCGATAAAGAAGGTGTGCTCCATTCCGAGAGGATTTATGATTTTTTCGCGCAGATAATCGTAGTAATTCTTGCCCGAAACCTTCTCTACGATCCTCGCCAGCAGAAAATAATTTGAATTCGAATACTCAAACTCAGTATCAGGCTCGAACTCAAGCGGTTGTTCAAGCAGCCATTCCTCGAGCGCTTCGCGGTTTTCCCTGACGCTGTTATCGTTCGTGACGGTTTCCCTGAGCTCGCCGGCAGGCAGCTCTGTAAACGCGCCGTCGATATATTCAATATCGTAAAACTCGCGAATTCCCGAGCGCATACTCAGCAAATGCCAAAGTGATAAATCATCGCCGTATTCGTAGTCGGGATAATATTTTGACAGCTTATCCTCTACGCTGAGCTTGCCGTCCTGCTGAAGCGTGAGGACAGCCGCAGCGGTAAACTGCTTTGCTATTGAGCCTACACAAAACAGCGTGTCCATTTTAATCGGCTTGTTCGAGCCGAGCTTTTGAACGCCCTCAGCCTTCTCAAAAACCGTCTTTCCGTTCTTTGTCATAAGCACAACACCGCTGAAAGTTTTGTAATTATCAAGCGGTTTGCTCTGCGGCTTTGTCGCAGCTGTTTCGGTTGTGGTTAACGCAGTGTCGGGCTGTGTTTCGGAGCTGTCGGCTGAACTGCAGGAAGCAAAGGAAATCAACATTACTGCAGTAAGTATTAACGAGAGAATTCTTTTCATTTACTTCCCTCCTTATGCTTTTTCACTTATATTTATAATCGTACCTTAGTATAACATAAAATCCATAACAAAACCATAACAAAAATTAATTATTTCAATCTTTTTTTTGCACAACAAAAGCGCAGCAGCCGTTAAACTGCCGCGCTTATATTACTAAATCCGACTTGAGGTTTTATATTCTGCCGTGTGTATTCTTCTTAGCTTAATCAGTTTGTTAATCCAAATCCGAGTATACAATAATCTTATCCTCGGCTTCAAGCGAAACCTTTATTTCAGACAAATCGCCGCTGAAGATTACTGTTTCGCCATTGGCTTTTACATAGCCGAGAACCAGTACGGGATACTGCTTTTCCGAAGCTTCGGCTGATGAAACAGACGCTTCAAACACTGCGCGTACCAAATCGTAAGCCGTACACGGAGCAGGAGTTTCTCTGAAGAAGGACGAAACCTTTTTAATTTGCGGTTTCTTGCTTTGACCGTCGGGTTTATCCGAAGAATAGCTCAGCAAATCCTTATAAAAATCATATATCGACTCTTTCTCCCCTATTTGCGTGATAATATTGCCCGAAAAACGGTTGCTGATTACCGCTTCGACCATATCGTAACCCTTGACTATGTCATAATGCCTCGGGTCTGTGATTTCGACGATAGTTTTAACCGTCTTTTTATCGTAGCCGGGGTTTTTACGAAGCATTTCCCTGATAAAATCCTGAACATAAACAAGATACATAAGGGCTGATGAGTCGGCGTTTTCATCAAGTTCCGTATCGTCGGACAAAATAAGTATACTTGTATCCTCCGGCGCGTCAAATAGCAGACGGTTAATCGGCTCAAAGGTTTTATCAATATTATAGACATCCAGTTCGGCAACCTCTTCAACAAAAGGATAGCTTTTGTAATAATCCATCCTTTTTAAGCTGCCGGCTTCATCAATCACGGTAACTTTAAGCGGACTGTTTTGATTATCGCCGTTCTGACATGATATGTAGGCTTCGTAGCAGCTCATAATCTCTTCCACATTGCTGTTGTGGCCTATCATAATCACTCTTTTACATTCATTTTGCGTACTGTTCAGCTTGACACTATAGCCTGAGCTTTTGAGCTCATGCTCTTTATTAATATTTTTCTGATTATCCGCCACAAAGCAAAAACAGCTTTCGCCGTTATGGTTAAGCAATGTTAGAGGTATTGCATTTTCATGCGTTGAGAGGTAATTGCGGATATAAGCGGTTTCATCATCGGTCTGCACAGGCGCGGTATAAAACGCCGCTCCCTTGTTTGAGAACAAATCATCGTATACAAGCGTCATTTCCGGCGTTATTGATATTTGAGCCAGAAGCTGACCGAGGAACTTCTCAACCTGGAACATTTCGATATTGCATTTTCCGCCGAGTTCTTTACCGCTGATAATTCTCTGAACAACATCATAAGTCCATTCATCGGTAATCTCGATGATGATGTTCTGATTGTGAGCGGCGCTTCCTGCCGACACAATATCCGCAACCTGCATCAAGGCTTTTACTGCCTGCGGATTACCCTCGTCCGGCTGTCCGTCCTCAGCAGCAGACTCCGACGGATCGTTGCTCAGAATAATTACAGCCTTAGCTAAGTCAATTCTTATATCCCCTAGCTGCTTTTGAGAGAAAATATTTCCTTCAATTACGATAAAAGTAACGTTTTCATCGAGCTTGTTGCTTTTGAGATACCGTCTGCGTGCAAAAAAGCCCATTTTATCAGCTTTTTTATAGACAACCTCATTCTCTTTTTCAATCGTAAGATGAAGTCTCTCTTCGATTTCCTTTTTAATTTCATCGCTGCCCGATTTAACCAGAGCAACAACCGTCTCCTTATTATCGCTGTAAAGGAGATCGTTGACAATTTCGGAAGCTCTCGCGTTCCAATTAAGGATAACAGTGTGATTTGACAGATAAAGCCGCGTATTGCCTGCGCTTGCATTCTCTATAAAATCGTTAAGTATATTGGTTAGATAACCGATAACAGCTCCTGTAAAGGTTATCATACCGATAATGATAACCGACAGACAGGTTATGGTTAACGCAACGCCCGTAGTGCCTATATCCTTTATTACAGCCTCAATACAACCCGCGTCAAGAATCATGGTTATTGTATAATAAGCGGCGTGAAAAAAATACATTTTCTCTGTTCCGTGCAGAGAAAGAGAACTAATAAGCGCAGCTGAAGCTGTGATAAAAAGCACGTTGAACAAGATAATTAATACCAATACCACGCGTTTCGGATGCTTTGCAACCTGGATACTCAGCCATTCTCTGAACTTTATCATACAAACCTCCTGCAATTATCCTTAAAAAAGAATACTATTTCAAAATTAATTGTACACTCTTATATAAAGAATTGCAAGTAATCAGCGTCTTTTCTTAAAAGTCTTTTTAATAAATCTGAGGAAAAGGGAAAGTAGATATGCTGCAAACGCCCACGCAAGGAGCATTGCGAGATTTTCAATAAGGACAAGCCACCATGCCTTATCATAGTCGAGGAAAGCAAAGGGGTTTTTGAACAGCATATAATTGAGCATATCCGACTTAAAAAACAAATAAAAGCCGTAAACAGAGATACCTGTCATCACGATTCCGAGGGTAATTCTCAGGGATTTATTTTTCAACTTTGACGTGACAATGCCAAAGTGCAGCCCGAGGTGCAGCCCCATCAGTACAAACGACCAATGCGACAGCGCCAAGTGTCCCTGACGAACGATGGACGACGGAAGTATTCCATTCATAAACGGCGTTGCAAAGCGGCTCATCATCATTCCCGACAGCGCTGTGCAGACAAACGTCAGCAGCAAAAGGATATTGACAATCAGTTGAAATATCCTCAGCGGGCTGTATTTGCCCTTGAATATTGCCGCGTAATACTTTCTGTTCAACACCTGATGTACAATCGTCAGCACAAACATCGTGATACCAAGCCACTCATGAGCAAGCTGCTCAGTCACCTGAAATGCCATCAAAAGCAATAGCGTAACCATCAACGCCACATCAACAATCCGTTTGATAATATTCATTTTTATATAACCACACCACCTCACATTGATAATGCAAAAACAACTTATTTATTGGATTTAGTCAAATTTATAAGTCCTTGTCCTCATAGGGCTTATCCCAAGAACCTATTTCAATGAGGTTTCCTTATTTAGATTTATGCTGTTGTTTTTTATGCTTGGACGGTTTGTTAATGGTATCAAGCGTTTTTCCGAAAACGAAAAACCGGTCGTACAAGTATTCCAGCACCAGATTGCACGCCATATTCAAAATCGTGACAAGTATATCGTTCCATCCGCAGCTCTCCGCCAAAAAGTTTCCCAAAATAGTGGAGAGCGGCGTGAACACCGCGTAAAAGAGCGCAACCTTCAGCATGGCAACCGGCACGTTTCCGGCGGAACGGAATGTGAACCGTCTGTTTAATGTAAAATTCCAAAGAACAGACAGGACAAGCGCAATCAGATATTTCGGCCAGTAAGGCCATGGCGTAAAGCCGTCAAGCAGCGCAAACGCGGCAAACTCAATCACCCCGGCGGAAACCGAGAAAAGCGCGAATTTAATCCCACGGGATATTTCCTTCCGATTTTTCAAATTGACGTCCCTCCGTGTTCAGGTGTTCAAGTCCTTAAAGCCGGCAGCATTCGACTTGTATAGCTTTTTGAAAACGCGGTAATTGCGCTCATACACCTCTTTGTTTGCAGGATTCGGATGATAGGAGCGGTTTGGCTGAATCAGCTGCTGAGAGAGCTCGAGTACATCCGTCTTTTTGATGCCGGCCGCAACCACCAGAGCGGTGCCGATCGCGCCGACCTCCTGCGCGTTGCCGACGGTTTCAATCGTGCGGCAGGTAATATCCGCCAACATTTGGCAGGTAACGGGCGACAGGGAGCCGCCGCCGACAAAACGTATGGTATCAGAGGTTTTTACCTTTTTCGCTTCACATTCGAGCAGCCACCGCAGATGATAGCAAATGCCCTCCAGAACCGCGCGTATGAGTTCCCGCTTTCCTGTTTCAAGCTTGATGTTAAAAAACATACCCGCCGCCTTGGAATCCTCAAACGGACAGCGGTTGCCGTGAAGCCACGGCGTAAAAATAACGCCGTTCGCGCCTGCCGGAACCTTGCTGACCTCGGAGGAAAGGTAGTCGTAAAGGCTTTTGAATTTGTTTTCGACGCTATCCGTCACCTTTGACTTCCTGATATAGATATCTATTTCATCCAGCGCAAGGTGATGCATTACCCATTCAAAGCACTTTCCGGCTGTTTCCAGCTCGGCATAATAATTGAAGTATCCGTGCTTTGCGGACAGCACGCCGGTTATCATTGCATTAATATCCACCGTCTGACAGTCAAGGAACGTCGATACCCAGCCGGATGTGCCGACATAAATATGCGTGTCGCCCGGCTTGGTGCAGCCTGCGCCGATGTTCACAAATGTGGTATCTCCGCCGCCTCCGAAAACAGGCGTTCCTGCTTTCAGCCCCAGATCGGCGGCGGCTTTTTCCGTCAGTCCGCCGACCTGATCCGTACAGTTGATAATCGTCGCCAGATGCTCGGGCTTGACCTTGTACATCTTGACAAGACCCTTGTTCCAGCCTTCCCTGCCCTTGCGCGTGTCATACAGAAAGGTAGCAAAAGCGGAGTCCGCCGTCCGGATGATTTTACCGGTACAGCGCGATACAAGATAGTCGTTTACGTCAAGCCATTTACAGACCTTTGAAAAAACCTCCGGTTCATGATTCTCCACCCACTTGTATTTCCAGACAGGATCCTTGACGCTGGTGGAGCCGGCATAATTGACGCGCAGGTTTCTGAGCAGCTTATACAAACTGCAGCCGGACACCTTAATGAGTCCCTTTCCCATACACGCCTTAAACTCATTCACGCCGCGCTGATCCATATAGCTCATCGGACGTCGAAGCGCTTTTCCGTTTTCATCAACCAGCACAACGCCCTGCATCTGTGCGCAGAAAGCCAGTCCCGATACCTCCGAAGGCGTTACATCTGTCTGTTCAAACAGCTCCTTTGTCGTTTGACACACAGCCTGCCACCATTCCTCCGTGTCCTGTTCAGCGCCGCCGTTTTCAAGAATATACAGATGATAGGACGCGGCAGCGCTTGCAATAAGCCGGATTTCAGCGTCAATATAAAACAGACAGGTTTTTAAGCTGCTGGTGCCGAAATCATATATAATAACATACATCACTTATTCCTCTCTGAGATGAATCTTCCAACCGGTGTTTATTTTCTTTTTCACCTTTTTCATTGTTTCCTCGTCGAGATCAGGCCAGTCTGTCAGTGTGGTAGCGTGATTGGTTACAAGATAGGCTTTTTCGGAACACAAGGCAAGCGGAGTATCGGCAAGTGAATCGGAGTAAAAGTTATCAATTTTCGGAAAGCCGTGGTCAATAATATACTTTGCTTTTTCCTTTGCGTACATCAGGTTATTGGTAAAAACACCGTACTCAAGGTCATATTCCGTCGCGATACAGCGCACGCCAAGCCGCTTGGCAATCGGCTCGATAATACACAGCGGTGAAGCGCTGATAATAAGGTCGTCGGGCTTTTTCTGTGCAAGATACCACGCCGATATTTTCTTTTCATTTTTATCCCAGTACCGTTTAATCTGCACGTCAAAATCATCAATCATCGTCAGGTAGCTGAAAACCTTGCGCTGCATCAGGCAGTTGGGGACCTTGCCTCTTTTGTATTGAATCAGGTACTTGATTGCCTTTGGAAAATAGGTAAACAACAGCTTTGGATGGCGAAGCATACACCAGATTCCAAAGTCAATCGTGCAATCTGTATAGTAAATCGTTCCGTCAAAATCATAAACATTCATTGCTTTTTCTCCTTGCAAACAGAGTAAAATGTTTCAGACTAATATCTCAACATAAGGTAAAGAAAATTTCCATATGTATACTTCCTTGTCATCGCTTCACAGCCGTATGCATTATACCATACTTTTCATAATTATTAAAGGGAACCTTGTACTTCTTATTGAATATACTCATTATGTTTCCTCATATCTAACCGTGTTGTCTTGCTCGTTGTTTTCTTTCAGATATTTAATAATCCGTGCTGGATTCCCGGCAATTACTACATTATCGGGAAACGATTTTGTCACAACGGAAGCGGCGGCAACAACCGTGTTATTGCCGATAGTAACGCCGGGGAGTATCGTTACCCCTCCGCCAATCCAAACGTTATCGCCGATATTGACCGGCTTTGGAATACCGATTTTATTTCTTCTTCCTTCGGCGTCCAAAGGATGACCGATTGCGTAGATGCACGTTTTCGGTCCAATCATACAGTGCTCGCCGATTCTGATTGGCGCGGCGTCAAGAAATACGCAGTCAAAGTTCATGAAAAAATCATCGCCCACAAAGATGTTATATCCATAGTCGCAGTGAAACGGCGGCTTTACGGCGATACTTTCTCCGCAACCTCCCAACAGCTCTTTCAGCATAGACCTTCTCTGCGTTTCATCTTCGGGAGAATCGTTAAATCGAGCGCATAAAATCCGTGCGTTTTTCTTATCCTCCATAAGCTGCGAATCGTTCGTAAAAAACGGTTCGGCGTTTGTCATTTTTTCTCTCTCGGTTTTCATAATACAACTATCCTTTTCACATATTTACGCTTAAAAATCCGGCTTTTGCAGTTTTTCTTGTCTTAAACTTTTTTGCTCTTAACCACTCCGGTTGTCGGCTTCAAGCCGTTCCGATCATGCCGGCTATGACTCCGATAACGGCTGACAGCAGAATGATAAGAATCGGATGGAGCTTTTTGAACGCCAGCACAACCGCCACAGCGAAAATACCGAGCGAAACGTAAAACTGCGCTGTACTAAAAACTGCCGTGTTCAGTCCTGCCGAAAAAAATACCGTAACCGAAAGCGACAACAGTGCCGCCCCTATCAACCCGACTACAGCCGGTTTCAAGCCGTTCATCGCACCCGCGACAAGCTTGCTGCTTTTGAATTTTTGATAAAACCGCGCTACAAACAGGATTATCACAAACGACGGCAGCACCACGCCAAATGTTGCGCATAAGCCACCGAATATACCGCCGGTTCGTGTGCCTACAAAGGTAGCGATATTTACCGCAAACGGTCCCGGCGTACTCTCGCTTACGGCTATAAAATCTATCAGCTCACTTTGGTTCAACCAGCTATGTACCGAAACTTCCTCTTGAATCATAGGCAGCATGGCATAACCGCCGCCAAATGTAAACAACCCGATTTTCAGAAAGGTGAGGAACAAATCAAAGTAAATCATCGTTTGTCCCTCCTGCCGACAATCAACGCATGCACGATTCCCGCCGCCGCGCAGAACAGTATCACAAAGACGACATTGACAGGTAAAAACGCGGTCACGGCAAATGCGCCGAGCATAATCAGGTAAGAAAAAATCCCTTTCGGACTTTGCTTATACATTGACCAAAGCGCTTTGACGATTAATGCCAAAACGCCTGCGCGAATACCGTTAAAGGCGTACTGAATCCAGACTACATTTTGGAATGCCGCAAGGACATAGGAAATCACCGCGATGATGGCAAAGGACGGCAGCACCACGCCGACAGTCGCCGCCATTGCTCCAAAAAAGCCGCCGACCCGATATCCGATAAAAGTCGCTGCGTTTATAGCAATGGGTCCCGGCGTTGACTCAGCAATTGCGACAATATCAAGGATATCCTTGTCACTTATCCACTTTTTATGATCGACGGTCTCACGCTGAATCAGCGGAATCATTGCGTAACCGCCGCCAAAGGTAAACAGTCCGATTTTCAGAAAGGTGAGAAACAGACTGAGCGTTTTCGGTAATCTCTTCATTTTTTCACTTCATCTACAGAGCTTTAACTTGTGTTTTATGTTATTATTCATAATCGGGCTTTTGCAGTTTCTTTCTGTCGTAAATCTTTTTGCTCTTACTCACTCTTGTAGTCGGCTTCAAACCATTCCAGTCACGACGGTTGCGAGCGTGGTGTTTCTTCTGTTCTTTTTTACTTTGCTTTTTCAAGGGTACAATCTTCACGCCCGTCACCTCAATTTCCAAATTAATCGTATAAATCAGAATTTATACTAACAAGTCTTTGATTTTCCTTTTGGATTTCTCAATGTCGCTGCAAGTTAGAATAGGAATAAGTGAATCAATTTCTTCAATGCTTTTATCCCACCATTTGAATTTGAGCAGCAATTCAATCATTTCATCGTCAAATCGTTTA